>OFMK01000009.1_pt1 | contig 201065 bp, 165 predicted proteins | sample 1541781 | NCBI WGS metagenome assembly OFMK01 (sample SAMN04209250, study PRJEB22552) | human gut metagenome | biome: gut; material: feces | host: Homo sapiens | place: USA: Oklahoma
AGCGCCGCCCTGTCACGGCGGAGGTCGTCGGTTCGATCCCGATCCGGGTCGCTTTAAAAAGTCTGCGGAAGCAGGCTTTTTTCGTGTATAAAATTTCTTCCAGCTATAAAAGATGCCGTATTCCAGACATAGAAAAAAGTCTGAAAGACGGCATCTTGCTTAACAGATAAATTAACGGATAAAGTTTGTGCCGACGCGCGGTTCCTTTTCCGGAAGACCAAAGGATTCTTTTCCGAGCTGGATGCTCTTCATCAGAAAACTCATATTCCGTGCAAGGGTACGCATGATCTGCAGGCCTTCGAGATCTTGCTGTGCCTCGTCCGCATTATTTCCATGGATACTGTTCCAATACTGGCCGGAAGCAACCGGCATGCCGGAGATGGTGAAGTATTTGTTCAGCTCATCAAAGGTAGCGGAAAGACCGCCGCGGCGTGCAGAGACAACCGAAGCGCCGACTTTCATGGTCTTGTCAAAGTGTGTGCTGTAGAACAGCCGGTCAAGAAAAGCAATAAGTGTTGCATTTGCAGATGCATAATAAACCGGACTTCCGACAACAAGGCCGTCAGCCTCTTCAAATTTCGGAGCAACCTCATTTACCATATCGGAAAAAGCACATTTTCCGAGCTTGGAACAGGCACCGCAGGCAACACAGCCGCGGATATCTTTATTTCCGATATGTACGATTTCCGCCTCAATACCGTTTTCTGTAAAGACTTTTTCCATTTCGTGCAGGGCAGTATAAGTGCTGCCTTTTGCGTGAGGACTTCCGTTGATTAATAATACTTTCATTTGATGGTACCTCTCTTTCGTAATTTCCTTTATTATAACACCGGAAAAGATGCAAATAAAGACGCTTTTTTGGGCAAAAACTGATCTTAACAGAAATAGCTGCTGGACGGTATAATACAATCAGCAAAGAAGGCAAAACTTGCAATGGGAGGTTACCAAATGAAGATAGAGAAAATTCTGATTGAAGATCAGATGGCACCGATCGGGCTGGATGAGAAAAAACCGGCATTTTCCTGGCTGCTGACGGCAGAAGAAGGAGAACAGAATCTGATGCAGAGCGCATGCCGGATCGTTGTGCGCACCGGAGAAGATACTGTGTGGGACAGCGGAAAAATGGAAACCGGCGTATCAACAGGGATTGGTTATGAAGGAGAAGCACTGCAGCCCTGTACCAAATATGAGGTAAAAGCAGAGGTGTGGGATAACCACGGCGGAAAAGCAGAAGCAGAAAGTTCCTTCGAGACAGGCCTTATGGATTCTTTGTATGCAGCATGGGAGGGAGCTGAGTGGATCGGCGCACCGCATGCGACGGTATGCGCGGAAAACCGCGGTGTCTTTACGATCGAGAGTGAATTTCGGATGGAAGGCGGGAAGGGAGAAGCGGGTATCGTCTTTGGAGCCAATGACTTCCGTCTGAACGATCATACGAAAAATGAGCTTGGCATGGAAGGGGAGAACTATATCCGTTATGCTGTGTGCCTTGAGGATGGAGATGCACGCCTCGAAATTTACCGCGTGGGCTATGCGCCGGAGGATACAGCGGAAAAACCGTTTGCCGTTACGAAACTGGTCAACTGGAAAGAGAAAACACAGGAAATCCTGACACCAGAAAATGCTGATGCCTTTCATAAGCTGACCGTAGAGGTTGACGGCAATGTGGCATACGCCTATGTCGACGGCATCCTCGTGGATGCCATTGAAGAGCATGGATTTTTTGGAACGAAAGTATCAGGCCGCCAGCTGAATCCGAGAGGAAATAACGATGTGTTGCCGTATCCGAGACTGAATGAGATCGGATTTTATGCAGGAAAAGGGACGACAGGATATTTTAAGAATCTGACCGTAAGAAACGTAAGAAAACCATCCGCGGAAATTGTTCGTGAGACGCCGGAAGGACGGCTGGATGGGGGAAAAAGTATCTTTGCGGATCAGATTCCGGTGGAAAACGGATACTTTAAAGTAGAAGACAGCCAGATTACGGCAGATCCGTCCCATCATTCAATTCCAATGCTGCGGTCGTGTATTTCCTGCCGGAAAGAGAAAAAACTGGCATCGGCACGCCTTTATATTACTGCGCGCGGTATCTACGACTGCCGGATCAACGGACAGGAGATCACGGAAGATCTGCTGCGTCCGGGGCTGACACAGTATGACCACAGAATGAACTATCAGACATATGATATCACAGGGCTGATGAAACCGGGCCGAAACGGAATCGGCGTGACGCTGGCATCGGGCTGGTGGAGCGAGGCACAGACCTTTGTGGTGAAGAACTTCAATTACTTTGGAGACAAGGAGAGTCTGCTTGCCAAGGTTGTCATGAAGTACGAGGACGGCAGCCGTGAGATCTTTGGAACAAATGCCGAGGATTGGAAGTATTTCGGAGAAGGTCCTTACCTGTTTTCCAGCTACTTTGCCGGAGAGCAGTACGATGCGCGCCGGGCAGAGGTTTACGAAACTTATTCTCTGCCGGAGTTTGATGACAGCACCTGGGAAAAGCCAGTTGTTGTGGATACCGTCATGATCGAAGAGTTCTGCACAATGCCGGGCTTTGGACGGTCCTGGCCGGCGGTTCATGAGCAGAAGCCGGAATATATCGGTGAGTACGATGCACCGGTGCGGATTGTGGACCGGAGAACGGCAAAGACGAGAAAAGAGCTGTTCCCGGGTGTGTATCTCTACGATCTGGAACAGGAGATGGCCGGTGTACCGCGGATTACACTGCATGAGAAGGCGGGCACAAAGATCATCATCCGCTATGCGGAGGTGCTTTATCCGGATCTGCCGGAGTATGCCGGAAAAGAAGGCACGATGATGCTGGAAAATTACCGGGATGCGACGAGTACGGATGTTTATATCTGCCGCGGCGGGGAAGAGGTGTTCCAGCCGAAGTTTACCTTCCACGGCTACCGCTATATTGAGATCAGCGGTGTGGAGCATGCGCCGGAGCTGGAAGAAGTAGAGAGTCTTCAGTATTCTTCTGTGACGGAATTCCATGGAAGCCTTACGAGTAGCCATAAACTGCTGAACCGGTTTGCCGAGAATGTTTCCTGGTCACAGAAATGCAACTTTATCAACATTCCGACCGACTGCCCGCAGAGAAATGAGCGCATGGGCTGGGCGGGCGATACGCATATTTTCTGCCATACGGCGCTCAACAACAGCAGCCTGAAGAAATTCTATGAGCGGAACCTGCAGGCGATGCGTGATCTGCAGACACCGGAAGGCCAGTACCCGGAGATTGCACCGGTGGGCGGCGGATTCGGCGGCATTACGTATGAGTGTGCGAGTATTTTTATGGCGTGGGAACTGTATGAGCAGTATGGGGATATCCGCACACTGGAGAAATTTTATCCTGGCATGCAGAAATATATGGACTATATGAAGGATAAGGGTCTGCCGGGAACGAAGGTAAATCCGGCGATCGGACCGCTTGGCGACTGGCTGGCACCGGAAGAGACGGATCTGCTGCTTTTATGGAATGCATTTTATTATAAAGAAGCCGATCTGATGAGCCGGATTGCCGGTGCGCTCGGAAGAACAGAGGAGCAGCATCAGTATGAGGCGCTTGCTGCGAAGGTGAAGAAATTCTGGAATGAGACATTTGTACTTCCGGATTCCGGAAAGACCTGCAATGCGGACGGAACGCTGTGTGATACGCAGTGCTCGTATGCAATTGCACTGTCTTATGGTGTGGCAGAAGACAGAAAGAGAATAGGAGAGCATCTGATCCGAAAGACGAGAGCGATCGGCCATACGGTCGGAACGGGATTCTTTGGAACGGGTATTCTGAACCAGATGCTGACCGAGCAGGGCGCTGTGGAGGATGCCTGGAAGATGATGCTGCAGACGGCATTCCCGTCGTGGCTGTATCCGGTGACCCAGGGAGCGACGACGATCTGGGAGCACTGGGATTCCTACACGAAGGAAAAAGGCTTCGGCGGACAGAATGCGATGAACTCGTTCAATCATTATTCTCTCGGAAGCGTTCTTTCCTGGCTGTATCACACGGGACTTGGTATCCAGAGAGACGAGACAAAACCGGGTTATCAGCACATTCTGCTGAAACCGCAGCCGGGCCCGCTCGAGTTTATGAAAGGTTCCGTAGACAGCCCGTACGGCGTGATTTCTGCCGGATGGGAGCGGAAAGGTGACAAAATAGAGTATCAGGTTACGATTCCGGTCAATACAACGGCAACCCTGTTTAAAAACACGGAGGATCCGGCGGATACCGTGGAACTGGGAAGCGGAACATATACTTTTATGCTGTAAAAAGAAAACCCGAAAGGCTCCGGCAAAGAAATGGGAGACTTTCGGGCGGAAAGAGAAACGCTGTCGGAGAGAAGAGAACTCCGGCAGCGTTTTCTTTGTCATGCTTATTTTTCGGCAGTCATGTGCAGATGACGTTTGATCGCTTCAAAGCTTTCCTGGCTGATGACATGCTCGATGCGGCAGGCATCTTCCGTGGCGGTCTGCTCATCAACACCAAGGCTCATCAGGCCGCGGGAGAGGAGCTGGTGGCGCTCATAGATCATCTCTGCGATCGCGCGTCCGCTGTCGGTCAGGTAGATGTAGCCTTCCGGCGTTACGCGGATCTGCTCTTTTTCTCTTAAGTTTTTCATGGCAACGCTGACACTTGATTTTTTAAAGCCAAGTTCTTCTGCAATATCAACACCGCGTACAACGGGTTTTTTCTGACTTAAGACTAAAATGGTTTCCAAATAATTTTCTGCGGATTCGTTCGTTTTCAGCAAGATGTTCACCTCGTTTTTCTAAATAGCTGAAGATTCATAAATATATATACATATAGAATAGCATATTTTTCGGAATAGGGCAATGATGGTTTTTGATGGTTTTTCTTAATTTCAGAAAAGTTGTAAGATTTCAGAAAAAAAAGACAATGAGGATAGAAGAAGAAAAGCAAGATAAAAGATGACAGGGGGCAAAAAGAGAGGTAAAATAGGAAAAAACAATGAAATTTAGATGGAGGTTAGAGCATACCATGGAACAGGTGATAAAGAAAAGACTGCAGCAGGTGATGGATGCGTCCGTTGCAAAAGGAGAGACACCGGGCTGTCTTCTGATGGTGATCAAAGACGGAGAGGAGCAGGTTTATCTGGAGAGCGGATATGCGGATATCGAAGCGAAAAAGCCGGTTTCCCGCGATAATATTTTCCGTCTCTACTCCATGAGCAAGCCGATTACCGCGACGGCCATGATGATTCTGGTAGAGCGCGGAATCGTCGATCTGGCGGATCCGGTCAGCAAGTATCTGCCGGGCTTCCGGAACCCGGTTGTATGTACAGCGGATGGGAAGATAGAAAAAGCGGAGCGGGAGATCCTTCTGGAGGATATTATGAATATGACATCCGGGCTGACGTACGGCGGAACGGATGAGACGGGACGGCAGACCGATGCACTTTTTCAGGAGGTGATCCACGGACTTAAGGAAGAAAACGGCGGAACGGTCAGTACAGTAGAATTTGCAAACCGTCTTGGAAAAGTCCCGCTTCTGTATCAGCCGGGCCAGTCCTGGAGTTATGGAACGTCGGCGGATGTCGTAGGTGCGGTGATTGAGGTGGCAAGCGGCATGCGCTTTGGGGATTTTCTGAAAAAAGAAATTTTCGAGCCGCTTGGCATGAACGATACCGATTTCTGGGTTCCGGCAGAAAAGCAGGATCGTCTGGCGAAGGTGTATGACTGCAGGGAGGGACAGCCGTCCGTCCGTTATCTGGACAATAACCTTGGCATTCAGAACGATATGGCGTACCGCCCGGCATATGAGGCAGGCGGAGCAGGCCTTGCATCTACCATCGACGATTATGCGAAATTTACGCAGATGCTGCTGAACGGCGGCACCTACAACGGTGTACAGATTCTCCGTCCGGCGACGGTAAAATTTCTGGGAGGCCACACATTAAGCGCGGTACAGCAGGCAGGCTTTGATAACTGGATCGGTCTGGAAGGATTTTCCTACGGAAATCTGATGCGTGTTCTGGTAGATCCGACGCGTGCGGTAACGCTGGGAAGCAAGGGCGAGTTCGGCTGGGACGGCTGGCTTGGATGCTACATGGAAGTCGTGCCGGAGCAGAATATGACATTTCTGATGATGACCCAGAAAAAAGATGCCGGAACGTACACTCTGTCTCGGAAGATCCGAAATATTATTTTCAGCGAATAACTTTTCATGAGAGTGATTCTCAAGTAAGGCCTTCCGGCCCGTCAGATCAGACGAAAAAAGTGCCGGAAAAGAAACAACTTAACGAATCAGACGGAACATATGAGCAAATTGCTGTAAAACTACGTCGAATTTTGTCTAAAACAGATATTTGCAGTGAGACAGATGTATGCTATTTTAGTGTCAGTCGAAAATGAAGGCGATTTCATTACTACTTTCAGAAAAAACAGAAAAAAAGGGATATCGTGTAAGCTTTTGACCGATTTTGAAGGAAATAAAAGAAAGAATTCAAAATCATGAAAAGAAGACCAAAAAGCAGAAAGGATGCAGAAAATATGATTTCGTTACCGTTAAAGTTTGATGAAGTAGAGAGTGTAGAAGAATTTGTAAATATGGTGAAACGCCTGGATTACGACGTTGACGTAAAAATAGGACGATGCGTCTTTGATGCGAAATCCCTGATGAGTGTCCTGATGATCGCCGGAAACCCGGATGCGGTTGTGGAAGCCCATACGAACGATATCGAAGCATTTAAAAAGAAATTTAAGGATTACCTTCAGTAAGAAAAAAAGTCGGAAAGGCACTGTGTGTAAGATGCATGGTGTCTTTTTTGATGCACGAAAAAGCGGGTGAAGTATCTTGCCGGGGAGACGTGTGCATGGTAAAATAAAGTCTATTGGGATGGAAATAAGAGAATCAAAAGAACGGGCTGATGTAGAAGAAGTTTTTCGTAAAAAAGGAGGCACAAAGTGGAAGAAGAGAAACTGGAAAGAAGCATCAGAAAATCAGAGATTCCCGGACTTACGAGGGAAGAGGAGGAAGCACAGCTTGCGAAGGTGATCGGGATTGCCGAGCAGAATCTTGAACAGGCGAAGGCGGATATCCGGTCGGCGAATGAGGATCTGGCGGATCTGATGGAGACGTACGACGCAAAAGAGGCGGAAGGCCTGGCGCTCTGGAACAACGCGACGGCGAAGCTGAATGCGTACCAGCACGGCATGGCGCGGCTGGAAAAAGCGAGAAAGAAGCCGTATTTCGGGCGGATTGATTTTCAGGATCCGCGGCTTTCGTTTTTAGAGTCCTATTACATCGGGCGCGTCGGCATTTCCGATGAGAAGGCGGAACCGGTTGTGCTGGACTGGCGGGCGCCGATTTCCTCCGTCTATTATGAGAACAGCACCGGGCCGTGCAGCTATACGGTGAGTTCAGAGGGTACTTTTTCGATTGATCTGAAAAGAAAGCGGACGTATGAGATTGAAAATGACCATCTGAAAGACTTTTTTGATTCCGATGTGGTAGCGAACGATGAGCTGCTGACAAAGTATCTGGCGAAGAACAAAAAAGCGGTGCTCGGTGAGATCATTGCGACGATCCAGCAGGAGCAGAACCTCATTATCCGCAGATCCCCGAAGACGAATCTGATCGTACAGGGCGTGGCTGGTTCCGGAAAGACGACGGTGGCGATGCACCGGATTTCGTACATCCTCTATAATTACGAGGAGGACTTCCGGCCGGAGGATTTCTATATCATTGGAAGCAACCGCATTCTGCTGAACTACATTACCAGCGTTCTGCCGGAACTCGATGTGTACGGCATCCGTCAGATGACGATGGAGCAGCTTTTTATCCGGCTTCTGTACGAGGACTGGGACGAAGAAAAGTACACGGTACACACCATCGACCGCGCGGATGAGAAAAACAGCATAAAGGGCGGAAGCGGCTGGTTTTTCGATCTGGAAAATTTCTGCCGTACGTACGAGGCAGAGCAGATTCCGCGGGAGCCGGTGCGGCTGGAAAAAACGGGAACATTGCTTCTGGACGCCGAGTATATTGATAACTATTGCAGGGAGCAGTCCACACTTTCCATGGAAGGAAAGATGTGCATGCTGAACGAGATCCTGCTGGCAAAATTTGAGAACGAGGTTTCGGGAAAAGAAGTGACGTTTCCGGCGCGCGAAAAAAAGGCGCTGAAGCGGAAATACGAGAAATATTTTGGAGATGGAAAATGGCGGGGATCCATTTTTGATCTCTATTTACAGTTTCTGGAGCAGCAGGAGGAGAAAGGAAAAGCGGTGGAAGTGCCGGAAAACTCCTTTGATGTCTATGATCTGGCGGCGCTGGCATACCTCTATAAGCGGATCAAGGAAAACGATCCCGTGCGCGAGGCGAGCCATGTGGTCATCGACGAGGCGCAGGATTTCGGGATGATGGCGTACCAGGTGCTTCATTACTGTCTGCGTGACTGTACGTATACCATTATGGGAGATACGTCGCAGAATATCCATTTTTCCTACGGCCTGAACGACTGGGAGGAGCTGAAAAAGCTGATTCTGACCGGCACGTACGATGCGTTCGGCGTTCTGCGGAAGAGTTACCGGAATACGGTGGAGATCTCCGATTTTGCAAACGAGATTCTGCGGCATGGGGACTTTGCGATCTATCCGGTGGAGCCGGTGCTGCGGCACGGAACGGCGGTGCGGAAAGAAGCATTTGACGATGAAGAGGCGCTGCTCGCCGCGGGTGTTCAGACAATCAAGACATGGCAGGCGCAGGGATATGAGACGATTGCCGTTGTATGCCGGGATGAGGCAGAAGCGGCGGATACGGCGCGGAAGCTGAAACAATACGTGCCGGTTGTGGAGGAGGATCTCGAGACGGCAGAGTTCGGCGAGGGCGTGATGGTGCTCCCGGTGGCATATACGAAAGGTCTTGAGTTCGATGCGGTGCTGCTTCTTGATCCGACGGAAGAAAAATATCCTGAAAATGACGGGCAGGTGAAGCTGCTTTACGTGGCGGCGACGCGGGCACTGCATGAGCTGGCGGTACTGTATACAGGAGAACTGACGGGAATCCTTGCCAAAGAAGCGCCGAAGGGCCGTCACAATCAGGAATTTGCCATGGAGACGCTGACGAAGGCGAAAGAGTATGAGAAGGTTTCGCTGACGCAGAAGGAGGCGCGTGAGGAGAACCGCGCGATCGGCATTCAGGAGATGGACGAGCGGAACAGCCATGGACCGAAACGGATTGTGATCAAGCCGGAGCAGAGGCCGGGAATGGCGCTTGGAAATACAAGCACGACCGGAACAGCGGTGATGGCAAAAGGCAGTACGGTAACGCGGAGGGCTGCGGCAGAAACGGGAGAAGAAATTGCCGCAAAGACAATGCAGCAGCGTGCACCGGAAGGGGTGTCATCTATTTTTGCTGGTGCGGCTTATCATGGAAAGGCAGGCGGCAAAGCGCCGGGAAGCAGACGGAGTGCAGGAACACAGGCAGGAATGCAATATGGAGCGGGTACGGCCGGAGTGCAGAGTGCAAAAAGACCAGGCGGAGCAGGTATGGTACCAGGAGAAGCCGAGAAGACGGAGCGCCTGAATACCTCACCTTACGCTTTCGGTGCAATCCCGGAAAACGAGCTGCTGCGCATCAAGGGCCATTCGAAGATCAAGTGTGCGGTGAAATGGGCGAAGAAAGGAAAATCGGCGGTTGAGATTGCCAGCATGTACGGCATCTTACGCATCACCCCGATCACGCCGGAGGTGATCCGCATCAGTTTCGTAAAGGGTGTGACCGCAAAAGTGCAGGACACGTACTGGAAGCCGAAGGCAGATACCGCGTTTCCGTGGAGTGCGAAAGAATCGAAGACGGCGGTTCTGGTCGAGACGGAAAAGCTGCGCGTCATGGTAGAAAAAAAGGACGGCGCGGTGCAGTTCCTGACGCCGGACAACAAACCAATCCTTTCCGAGAAGCGTGACGAGCCGCGCATGATCGACGGCGGCATGACATGGACGTTCTTCGACTGGAGCGGTTCCGAAAAGCTGAAAGCAAAAGGCATTCTTTCGACCGAGTGGCTGGATCTGACCGCGAAGGCGCGCTACGTCTCTTTTGGCGGAAAGCAGGCGCGGATGCCGCTGCTTGTTTCGAACCGCGGCTACGGCATTGCGGCCGCCGCGTCCCGGACGGCACTGCTGTGCAATGTACGGACGTTTGGAACGTATCTTCACACCGCAGGGGACGGACAGATTGATTATTACTTCATTCTCGGAAAAGACCGGGAGGAAATTGTAAAACAGTATAAAGAGCTATAAAAGGAGCAGACATTTTATGAAAACTCTGGTAATTGCAGAAAAACCATCCGTGGCACGCGACATTGCGCGCGTACTGGGGTGCAGCAAAAAAGAAAACGGAGCGCTGGAGGGAAACAAGTATATCGTTACCTGGGCGCTCGGCCATCTGGTGACGTTAAAAGATCCGGAAGACTATGACAAAAAGTATAAGGAATGGAATATGGCAGTTCTGCCGATGATGCCGGAAAAACTGCAGATCAAGGTCATTCCGCAGACGGGAAAACAGTACCATGCGGTGACGACACAGCTTGCGCGGAAGGACGTGAATGAGATTGTCATTGCAACCGATGCCGGACGCGAGGGTGAGCTGGTGGCGCGGTGGATTCTCGACAAAGCACATAACCAGAAGCCGTGTAAGCGTCTCTGGATTTCCTCTGTGACGGATAAGGCGATCCGTGAGGGTTTTGCCAATCTGAAGGATGCGAAAGAGTACGACAATCTCTACCGCGCTGCCGTTTCCCGTGCCGAGGCGGACTGGCTCGTCGGCATCAATGCGACGCGGGCGCTGACCTGTAAATACAATGCACAGCTTTCCTGCGGCCGTGTGCAGACGCCGACACTTGCCATGATCGCACAGCGCGAGCAGGAAATCCGTGAATTTGTCCCGAAACCGTATTACACGGTGACGGCCGCGGCGGGCGGTGTGGTCTACACCTGGAAAGATGAAAAATCGGGCGGCACAAGAATCTCCGATCCGGAAAAGGCAAAGCAGATCGCAGAGAAGGCAAAACGGTATCCGCTTGTCTTACAGAACGTAGAAAAGAAGAAAAAGCAGAAAGAAGCGCCATTGCTCTACGATCTGACGGAGCTGCAGCGCGATGCGAGCGCACGGTTCGGCTATTCGGCAAAACAGACGCTGAATCTGATGCAGAGCCTCTATGAGACCCATAAAGTCCTTACGTATCCGCGGACAGATTCACGGTATCTGACGAAAGATATTGTGCCGACGTTAAAAGAGCGGCTGGATGCGGTCAGCATCGGCCCGTACAAAGCACTGGCCCAGCAGGCGAAGCGCAGTCCGCTGAACGGAAAGCTCTTCTTTGTCAATGATGCGAAGGTTTCCGATCACCATGCCATTATCCCGACGGAGCAGTACGTGCAGTTATCCGCACTCTCGAACGAGGAGCGCCGCATTTATGATCTTGTTGTGCGCCGCTTTCTTGCGGTACTGCTGCCGCCGTGTGTATATGAAGAGACGGTGATCCAGGCTTCCATCGAAAAGGAATGCTTTACTGCGCGCGGAAAGCGCATGGTCGAGAAAGGCTGGCAGGAGGCGTACGAGGATAACCGGTACGACGAAGAGGATGAGGCGAAAGAAGAGGTGCGGGAGCAGAATCTGCCGCTTCTGGAGGCAGGCATGAAGATCGGGCAGCCGAAGATCAGTCTCCGCGAAGGAAAGACAAAACCTCCGGCACGCTTCACGGAAGGCACGCTGCTCTCCGCGATGGAAAATCCGGTCCGCTACATGGAAAACCGCGACAGCAGCCTGGTAAAAACGATCGGTGAGGCGGGCGGCCTTGGAACGGTTGCGACCCGTGCGGATATCATCGAGAAGCTGTTCCGCAGCTTTCTGCTGGAGAAAAAAGGCAATGAGATCTATCTGACCTCGAAAGCACGCCAGCTTCTGAAGCTGGTTCCGGCGGATTTGAAAAAGCCGGAGCTGACGGCAAGCTGGGAGATGCAGTTAAACGACATTGCAAAGGGAAAGAAGCGGCGCGATGTGTTTATGGAGGAGATCCGCAGCTACACGGTGGAACTGATCGATGAGATCAAGACGGAAGAGGGAACGTTCCGCCACGACAACCTGACGAACAAGAAGTGCCCGAACTGCGGAAAACGGCTGCTTGCGGTGAATGGAAAGAACGCAAAACTGCTCGTCTGCCAGGACAGAGAGTGCGGCTACCGAGAGACGGTTTCCCGCACGACGAATGCGAGATGCCCGGTCTGCCATAAGCGCATGGAGATGATCGGAAAGGGCGAGGATGCGACGTTTGTCTGCGCCTGCGGCCACAAAGAGCGCATGACAAAATTCCAGGAGCGCCGCAAAAAAGAGGGCGGCGGCGTGACGAAGCGCGATGTGGCAGCTTATATGAAGAAACAGAAAAAAGAGGCCGAAGAGCCGGTGAACAATGCGTTTGCCGCGGCATTAAAAGGAATTAAATTATAAAAAAGGGAGCGAGTTCTGCCGAAAATCAAAAAACGGCGGAACCCGCTTCTTTTGTTAAAATCGTTGAGGAAAAGGTCAAAAAAAGTGATTGTTTTATGCAGAGTTATGCCGTAAAATAGAAACAAATGATATAAGAAACAGGAAAATTCTGAAAATAACAACAGGGAGGTTTTTCAATGAAACAGACGGATCTGGAAAAACTGCTGGCGGATATGTCGCTGAAAGAGAAAGTAGATCAGATGCTTCAGTTAAGTGGAGCATTTTACCTCGGGGATGAAAACAGCGTCCTGACCGGCCCGGCAAATGACATGGGAATCGGAAAAGAGGACCTGGAGATGGCCGGTTCCATTCTCGGTGCAGCCGGTGCCGATACGATGAAAAAACTGCAGGATGACTACATGGCAAAACAGCCGCATCACATCCCGATGCTGTTCATGATGGATGTCATTCACGGCATGAAGACCATTTTCCCGGCGCCGCTGGCGCAGGGAGCCACTTTTGATCCGGAGCTCTCCGGCGAGTGCGCGTCTGCAGCCGCAAAAGAAGCATCCGCGGCCGGACTTCACGTTACCTTTTCTCCGATGGTTGACCTTGTGCGCGATGCGAGATGGGGCCGCGTTGTGGAATCCACAGGCGAAGATCCGTACCTGAACAGCCGCTTTTCCGAGGCGATCGTAAAAGGCTTCCAGGGAGATGATTTAAAAACACCGGGAAAAGTTGCCTCCTGCATCAAACACTTTGCAGGCTACGGCGGAGCAGTCGCAGGAAGAGATTACAACACCGTAGAGCTCTCAGAGCATACCTTCCGTGAATTCTATCTTCCGGCATACAAAGCAGGCATCGATGCGGGCGCAGCGATGGTGATGACATCATTCAACACGATCAACGGCGTTCCGGCGAGCACCAACAAATGGCTGATGCGCGATATCCTGCGCGGCGAGATGGGATTTGACGGCGTGCTGATTTCTGACTTTGCAGCCATTCTGGAAACCGTTGCCCACAGAAGCTCGAAAGATGCCGCCGATGCAGCGAAAAAAGCGCTGGAGGCAGGCGTGGATATTGATATGATGACATCCGTTTACGCCGCAAACCTCTGCCGTCTCGTAGAAGAAGGTGAAGTGGACGAGCATCTGATTGACGAGTGCTGCCTGCGGATTCTGGAGCTGAAAAACAAACTGGGACTGTTTGAAAATCCATATAAAGATGCGGATGCCGAGAAAGAGAAAGCATACAACCTCTGCCCGGAGCACCGTGCACTGGCGAAAAAAGCAGCGGAGGAATCCTTCGTCCTGCTGAAAAACGACGGCGTACTGCCGCTCGACACTTCGAAAAAAATCGCATTTGTCGGCCCGTATACCAACAATCATGAAATCAAGAGCAGCTGGTCCTTCACCGGCGACAGCAAGGACTGCGTGACGATTCAGAAAGCAGCCGAGAAAGTCTTCGACGCATCACGCACCACGTATGCAGAAGGATGCCCGGTTATCGGAAACGATGTGGAGCTGATCGGATTTACCGAGACGACACCGAAAAAATACAGTGAGGAAGAGCTTGCTGCCATGGAGCAGAGCGCACTACAGGCAGCAAAAGAGGCCGATCTCGTGGTAATGCCGATGGGTGAGCATTATCTGCAGAGCGGCGAGGCGACCAGCCGTGCCATGATCGATGTGCCGGAAATCCAGATGGAGCTGTTCCACAAAGTGCTGGCCGTTAACCCGAATGTGGTTGTCGTTCTGTTCAACGGCCGCCCGCTGGATCTGCGGGAAATCAGCGCTAAAGCAAAAGCCATTCTCGAGGTATGGTTCCCGGGAACCGAGGGCGGAAGCGCTGTTGTGGATGTCCTGACCGGAAAGAAAAATCCGTCCGGCAAGCTGCCGATGAGCTTCCCGTACTGCGTGGGCCAGGCACCGGTCAGCTACAACGAGTATTCCACCGGAAGACCGAATCTGCCGGGCATGAAAGAGCGGTTCCGATCCAAATATCTTGACATTCCGAATGCACCGCTGTATCCGTTCGGCTATGGTCTTTCCTACACGACATTTGCCGTTTCGGATGTCGTGCTTGACCAGAACGAGATGGATAAGAATGGCAGAATTGCAGCAAAAGTAACCGTGAAGAATACCGGTGATGCTGCAGGCTGCGAGGTTGTTCAGCTGTACATCCGCGATGATTATTCCGATGTGGTTCGTCCGGTGAAAGAGCTGAAAGGTTTCCGGAAAGTAGAGCTTGCCCCGGGTGAGGAGCAGGAGGTTACGTTCTATATTACCGAAGAGGATCTGCGCTACTACCGGCTCGACGGAACCTTCGGCAGCGAGCCGGGTACCTTTACGGTGATGATCGGCAACAGCAGCACGACGGAAAACAGTGCAGTATTTACTTTAACACCAGTAGACAAGAAGTCCCCCGCTTCTAAAGCGGTGGGATGAATTGTTAAAAGAAACATAACGGCAGTGGCAGGCGGAGAGAAATCGGTATCCTCCACTGACATGAGGCAAATCACAGTCGAACTATTCTCGACATGTCAGACTCCGTGAAAATACCGACTGTGAGTTGAAACAAAATAAATTGGGAAAAGAAGGGTGAAACTTATGGAGAAAACAACGAAAAACGGAATCCACCGGATCAGCCAGGAGGGCGGAAAAACGATCGCCTGGGCAGAAGAGTCCGGCGTAAAAGTATTGGAAAAAGATGGATATTACTTTAAAGACCTGGCAAAAACCGGTGAACTGCTGCCGTATGAGGACTGGCGTCTCTCTGATGAAGAGAGAGCCGCAGACCTTGCGGGCCGTCTTTCCATCGAGGAGATCGCGGGTCTTATGCTGTACTCACCGCATCAGGCCGTACCGCCGATGCCGGGCGGTCCGTTCCAGGGAACGTTTGACGGAAAAACGTATCTGGAATCCGGCAAAGAACCGTATGCGATTTCCGATCAGCAGAAAGAATTTCTGGAGGACGAGCACATCCGCCATATCCTTCTGACGAACGTGGAAAGCCCGGAGATTTCCGCAAAATGGAGCAATGAGCTGCAGAAACGAGCAGAGACACTGCCGTATGGTATTCCGATCAACCTCTCCTCTGATCCGCGGAACGGAGCAAAGGATTCCGGCGCAGAGTTCAAGAGCGGCGGAAGTGAGATCAGCAAATGGCCGGAGGGTGTCGGCTTTGCAGCATGCTTTGACCCGGAAGTAGCCGGACAGTTTGCAAAGGATGCCTCCCGTGAATACCGGGCACTCGGCATCACAACGGCACTCGGACCGCAGATCGACCTCTGCACCGAGCCGAGATGGATGCGCTTTGTCGATACGTTAGGCGAAGAAGTGGAGATGTCCAAAAAGCTTACCAAAGCGTACTGTGACGGTATGCAGACAACGGAAGGGGAAGCAGACGGCTGGGGAAAAGACAGCGTCAACACGATGGTCAAACACTGGCCGGGCGGCGGCACCGGAGAGGCCGGACGCGATGCACACTATGCATTCGGACAGTTTGCCGTTTATCCGACCGGAAATTTTGAGGAGCATTTAAAACCGTTTACCGAGGCAGCCTTCCACCTGGACGGACCGACCGACTGCGCATCCGCGGTTATGCCGTACTACACCGTATCCTACGGCGTGGACAAGAAAAACGGCAAGAACGTCGGAAACTCCTACAGCGAGTACCTGATCAAGGATCTGCTGCGCGGAAAATATGAATTCAAAGGCATTGTCTGCACCGACTGGGGCATCACCCAGGATCCGGAGAAGACGATTGAGGGATTTGGAAGCCGCTGCTACGGCGTGCAGGATATGACCGAGGCAGAACGGTGTCTGCTGGCGATCACAAACGGCGTTGACCAGTTCGGCGGAAACAGCGAGTCCGGTCCGATTGTCGAGGCATATAAGATCGGCTGTGAGAAATACGGCGAGAAAGCGATGCGTGAGCGCATGGAGCTGTCCGCCAAACGTCTTCTGATCAATATTTTCCACTGCGGCTTGTTTGAGGACCCGTATCTTGATCCGGAAGAATCCGCAAAGATTGTAGGATGCGAAGAGTTCTGCCGCCATGGCTATGAGGCACAGAAGAAATCCATCGTCCTGCTGAAAAACAGTGCGAAACGCGCACCGGAAGGACAGAAGGGTGTGCTGCCGCTGAAGAAAGGTTTGAAGGTTTATATTCCGGAGAGAAAGATCGGACCGTCCAAAGCGTTCTTCCGCATCGATCTGCCGGCAAAAACCGAAGATCCGCTGCCGGATGGACTGCCGTCCAAGTACGGTACACGCGTGGCATCACCGGAGGAGGCCGATGTGGCGCTGGTATTTATCGAAAGCCCGGCATGCAACCCGTATTCCACCGAAGATCTTGCGAACGGCGGCAACGGCTATCTGCCGATTACACTGCAGTACCGCCCGTATACGGCGAAAAAAGCGCGTGAGGTGAGCATTGCCGGCGGTGATTTCCGCGAGAATTTCACGAACCGCAGCTATCTTGGAAAGACAAACACTGCCTACAACGAGGCTGATCTCGACAATATTCTCGAATGCCGCCGCGCGATGGGCGACAAGCCGGTGATCGTCTGCGCAACCGTCAACAACCCGATGGTGATGCATGAATTTGAAGCTGAAGCCGATGCGATCGTCGCAGAGTTCGGTGTTTCGAGAGCCGCTGTGCTCGACGTTGTTTTCGGCGGTTACAACCCGACCGGCCGTCTGCCGATCCAGATGCCGAAGGATATGGATGCGGTTGAGGAGCAGAGCGAGGACCGTGCGTTGGATATGGAAACCTATATTGACAGCGAAGGACATAACTATGACTACGGTTATGGCATGAATTACGAAGGCGTTCTTCCTGCATGGAAAAAGTAAAAGAATAACAGAAAACCTGATCGGCACCGGGACCGCGTGTGTTTCGGTGCCGATATTGGAAACAAAAGACAGAATAAGGAGGACTTAAAAAGAGATGATTGTTCCAAAATATTTCGAAGATTTCGATCACCTGCATGTGAATACCATGCCGAACCGTGCCTACTACATTCCGGCATCCCGCCGCATGGAGGATCTGGTGGAGAACCGGGAGGCGTCGGACCGCTTTTTCCTGCTTTCCGGCGACTGGAAATTCCGCTATTTTACCAGTGTTTACGATGTAAAAGAGGAGTTTTTCGCAGAAGGATACGACACTTCTGCATTCGAGACGATTCCGGTGCCGTCCGTCTGGCAGAATTATGGCCATGACCACCATCAGTATACGAACGTCCGCTACCCGTTCCCGGTGGATCCGCCGTATGTGCCGTATGAGAACCCGTGCGGTGCGTACGTGAGAACGTTCGAGTGGAAAAAACAGGAGGAAGCACCGAGGGCATTCCTGAATTTTGAGGGCGTGGATTCCTGTTTCTACGTGTGGATGAACGGCAGCTTCGTCGGCTACAGCCAGGTGTCTCATTCTACGAGTGAATTTGATGTAACAGACTTCTTAAAAGATGGCACCAACACCATCGCCGTACTGGTGCTGAAATGGTGCGATGGAAGCTATCTCGAGGATCAGGACAAATTCCGCATGAGCGGCATTTTCCGCGATGTCTATCTGCTTGCAAGACCAGAAAAAGGCATCCGCGATTACTTTGTAAAGGCAGCGCCGGACGCATCGTACCAGAATGGAGAAGTTTCGATTGCGATTACCTGGAATGACGGGGAACCGCAGGAAGGAACGGCAAAGCTGTTTGATACAGAAAATCATCTTGTGGCAGAGGCAGCGTTTGGCGGCGATACGGTTCAGATGCATGTAAAAGATGCACATCTGTGGAATGCCGAGGAGCCGTATCTGTATACGCTGGTGCTGGAGACGGCGGGTGAGGTGATCACTGATCATGTCGGCATCCGTGAGATCCACGCGAAGGACGGTGTGCTGTACCTGAACGGCGTGAAGATCAAATTCCACGGAACAAACCGCCACGACAGCGATCCGGTGACGGGATTTGCAATCAGCCTTGCACAGATCAAAAAAGATCTGAAGGTAATGAAAGAGCACAACATCAATGCGATCCGGACCAGCCATTACCCGAATGCGCCGTACTGTTATCAGCTTTATGACCGTCTCGGTTTTTATGTCATCGATGAGGCGGACAATGAGAGCCACGGCACAGAGGAAATTTATGCGAATTACACGAGCTGGGAAGAGTATGCGAAGAACTGGAATAAACTAATTGCGAACAATCCGGTATTTACCGAGGCAACCGTAGACCGCACACAGCGTTGCGTAGAGCGCGATAAAAACCGCCCGAGCGTTGTCATCTGGTCGATGGGAAATGAGTGCGCATACGGCTGTACCTTCGAGGCGGCCTTAAAGTGGACGAAGGAATTTGATCCGACGCGTCTGACGCACTATGAGTCGGCACGGTATGTGGATGATCCGAAGAAATACGATTACAGCAACCTCGACCTCTACAGCCGCATGTATCCATCACTCGAGGAGATCAAAAAAGAGCTGGTGGAGTACGGGGATAAGCCGTATATCATGTGCGAATACTGCCATGCGATGGGCAACGGCCCGGGAGATCTTGAAGATTACTTTGAACTGATCCACAGCGAGGAGAAGATGTGCGGCGGCTTTATCTGGGAGTGGTGCGACCACGCGATTGATATGGGAAAAACGATCGAGGGAAAGAAGATGTACGCGTACGGCGGCGACCACAACGAGTATCCGCACGACGGCAACTTCTGCATGGACGGACTTGTTTATCCGGACCGCACACCGCATACGGGACTGATGGAATTTAAAAACGTGTATCGTCCGGTGCGCGTGACGGGATATGATGCCGAAAAGGGTACACTGACCATCAAAAACTATATGAATTTTGTGAATCTGAAAGATTACGCTGTGCTCGGCTATGAGGTGCTTGTGGACGGCGAAGTGACGGAGAGCGGCAAGATTACAGATGAAGCACTGCTGGAGCTTGCGGCAGGCTGTGAGAAGACGATTCCGCTTGCCATTTCCGTGCCGGAGCAGGGAAAATGTGCGCTGAAGGTTACCTGGTATCAGAAACAGGCCACTGAGGTGCTGCCGGAGCAGTTCGAACTGGGATTTGAAGAAGTTCCGGTGAAAACGAAAGACAATCAGAACCAGAAGGCAAAAGAGATGATGAAGCGCCCGGAGGGAACGGCTTCGTTTGGATGGAAAGAGGACGATCATTATCTGACGGTATCGACGGAACAGTTCAGCTATACCTATAATAAGTTCACCGGCCTGTTCGAGAAAATGTGCTATGCCAACCAGAATCTGCTCGACCGCCCGATGGAGCTGAACATCTGGCGTGCGCCGACAGACAATGACCGCAATATCAAGAATACCTGGATGCGTGCGCAGTATGACCGCACCGTGACGCGGGCGTATGAGACAACGGCAAAAGAAGAAAACGGCTGCGTGGAGATCGAGACAAGCTATTCGATTTCGTCTCCGGCTCTGCAGCGGATCCTTGCAGGTGTGATCAAATGGACAATTTACAGCGACGGAACGACCGATGTCCATGTAGAAGCAAAGAAAGACCCGGTATTCCCGGTTCTGCCGCGTTTTGGCCTGCGCCTATTCCTGCCGGAATCGTTTGCAAAACTGACCTACTGCGGCCTCGGCCCGGTGGAGAGCTACGTGGATAAGCACCAGGCAAGCTATCACGGCGTTTTCCACAGCACACCGGCAGAACAGCAGGAGGATTACATCCGCCCGCAGGAGAACGGCAGCCACTATGACTGTGATTACGCAAGCCTTGCCAATGACCGCGTGGTGCTGACGGCAGTGGGAGAGAAAACGTTCTCCTTCCAGGCATCCGTTTATACGCAGGAGGAGCTGACGGAAAAAGCGCATAACTATGAGCTTAAGTCGTGCGGAAGCACTGTTTTCTGCATTGACTACCGCCAGGCGGGAATCGGATCGGCAAGCTGCGGACCGATGCTGCTGGAGAAGTATCAGTTGAAAGAAAACGAAATAAAATTCGCCGTACGGCTGAAACCGGAACTGCTGTAAGACGATTGCAGAAAAAAAAGCTGCTTCATCTTCCGAAAAGGGGGAGTGAAGCAGCGTTTTTTGTATGGGGGATAGGAAAAAGTCTGAATAAACCTATTGATACGGTATGAATATGGGTATATAATGGATGAAATTACAATTCAGATTCACAGATTCTGGAAAATCAGGGAAGAAAAAGGAGAAAACAGATCATGAGTGAAATTACAAGAGACAAGGCGTTTGCCTTATTAAAAAAATACAACAAAGATCCCTTCCATATTCAGCATGCGCTTACCGTAGAGGCTGTGATGAAATGGTATGCGAGAGAACTCGGCTATGGAGCAGAAGAGGGGCACTGGGGAATTGTCGGCCTGCTGCATGATATTGATTTTGAACTGTATCCGGCCGAGCACTGTCTGAAAGCGCCGGAACTTCTGCGGGAAGGCGGCGTATCGGAGGATATCATTCATGGTGTTGTATCACACGGATACGGCATTACCATCGAGTGCGGCGTGACGCTGGATGTGGAGCCGGTTCACGAGATGGAAAAGGTGCTGTTTGCCGCAGATGAGCTGACAGGCCTGATCTGGGCGGCTGCGCTGATGCGGCCTTCGAAGAGTACAAAAGATATGGAACTGAAATCCCTGAAGAAAAAATATAAGAGCAAAGGCTTTGCGGCTGGATGTTCGCGGGAAGTCATTGAGCGGGGCGCCGAGCAGCTCGACTGGCCGCTGGAAAAACTGCTGACTATGACAATGCAGGCCATGGCTGACAGCGAGGATGAGATCAACCGGGAAGTAGAAGCGGAGCAGAACGCATAAAAAACTGCCCGAATTTCAACAGAAAAACTGGAATTCGGGCAATTTTTTTATGCATGGCGCATCTTTTTCCCAGGCATTACCATTTTTTTTCGTCAGACGGTAAAATTCTACATGATTTCCAATGAATTTTTGAACCAGAGATACGGTTCGTCCCGTCATAAAAGCACAGAAGAAAGTTCCGATGCCGACAACAAAAGAAAACAGATAGCCGGGACAGAACGAACGCTTCAGGACCATCAGGGTGATGACAAGCAGCGTTTGAAAGATATAGTTCCACGTTCCGAAACTGAAAACTGGAAACGCTGTGCTGAGGATGAGCGGCACGGAGGAAATTGTTGAAATTCCAAATACGCTTTTTGACATCAGATCAATGGCAAGAGGGTTGATCAGAAGCACGATCAGAAGCGCCGCTTCGCCTGGAAGATGAAATTTTCTGGTGTTCATGAGTAAAAATCCTTCTTTCCTGAGAATGAAATTACGTTAAGATCTTGAAACTATGCTTATTATAGACACAGAAACCGATAAAAACAAATGATTATTTTGAATGAATTGATTCTAAAATTAAATGAAAAGTGGTATGATAGATGCAGAACAGGAAAAGAGGCTATCTATGAATATCGAGTATTTAAAATATTTTGCAGAGCTGGCAAAACTGCAGCACTATGGAAAAGCGGCAAAAGCGCTGAATATTTCCCAGCCGGGGCTCAGCCATGCGATCAAGACACTGGAGGACGAGTACGGTGTTCCGCTCTTCCAGAAAGAAGGACGAAACGTGAGCCTGAGCCGCTACGGAAAAGAATTGATGCAGGATGTCGAGGAGATTCTGGACGCATATCTTCGAATGGAGGAGCGGGCGGCAGGCCTTCGGACGGAAGAAAAGACAGTGCGGATCGGAACCGTATATCCGCTCGCGGCAGGAACAATACCACATATGCTGCGGGAATTCGGCGCGACCTTCCCGTTTATCATCTACAACCGCCTGACCCCAGAGATCGAGGAGGGTCTGCTGGATGGAAAATACGATATCGGCTTCTGCTCAGAACTGCTGAAATCCGAAGAACTCGAATATTATCCCCTCCGGGAATCTTACATCGCGGCCGCCGTCCCGGAAGGTCATCCGCTGGAGGGGAAAGAGAACATCACACTAAAAGAAGCAGCCAAGTATCCGCAGGTCATGTTTTCCAGGACGAGCGGCTTCCGCAGCCTCCAAGAGCAGATCTTCGCCGAACAGGGCATCCAGGTAAAACCCGTGTGTGAGGCCGAAGAAATCGAAGTCATCACCGGCCTTGTGGAAAATGGTTTTGGAATATCTATCCTCCCCTACATGGACATCGTCCGCCTCCATCACATCACCGCAATCTCGGTGCAGACCTCAAGCTGGAAATCAAAATTCTACATCGCCAGAAGAAAATACGGAATCCGCACAGCGCAGGAAGAGGCGTTTTTTCAGCATTGGAGGAAATGACGGGCAGGAAATTTTATGGTATAGTAAAACAAAATCTAAGTGAAAAAGGTGAGATACAAAATGATCAGTGAAAAAATTTTTGAGCTAATTCTTCGAAACGGCATGACCCAGAAAGAATTCTCCGAAGAAACCGGAATTTCCCAGAGCACCATCAGCGACTGGAAAAGAAAGGGCACGAATCCGTCGGCGGATAAAATACTGAAAATCTGCGAAGTGCTGAAGGTTACGCCGTATGAACTTCTGGGGGAGAATGAGACAGAGCGAAATGCGGGAAATCCGGAAATGAGCGCAGGAAATGAAACAGAAAAAATCATTCTGGAAGGCTTTCGGAATCTGTCAGACAGAAAAAAAGAACGAATCCTGGGATATCTGGCAGCATTGCAGGAGGATTAAGATGAAACAGAAACCATCCTATCTGCCAAAGAAATATAAGTATTCTGCCCGTTCCGGCAATCTGAAAGCGGAGGCAGTGGGGGTTGTGAAAGGGGAGAAGCATTTTCCGGTTTTTGAAGGAGATGTTGTTTTTAAACCGCTTACAAAATCTAAACCGCTGTCTACGCCGCTGTTCGCCTATGCTGAGGTTTTCTGGTCATGGGTGATTGATGCGTATTTTATGCCGGCGCCGCAGTATCAGCTTGCGTTTTGCGAAGGGTATGAGGCGGAGGTGGAGAAATATTACGATTATGGAACAGTTTCACCGATGATTTATAACAAGGGAGAGCATCTGCTGAATCTGTTGGAAGTTTTTCGAAAATATCCAGATCCCAAAGTTCACATCGATGATTACGTCAATTACTGCCAGATGTTCTACGATTATACCGAAATCCTCGAATCGGACTACTTCCAGAACAACACGGCGATGGCGGAGGAGTTGGTAATGCAGATTCTGGTTTCGATTTTGAAAGGGGATCAAAATTATCACTATGAAAATATTGCATTTGTCTGCGATGAGGATGACAAGATTCTGCGTCTGGCGCCGATGATCGATCACGAGTTTTCTACGTATTTCATGTTCCCGGACAGCATGCCGCGGCAGATGTACTGGTTCGAACAGCTTGCGCGGTCCATTCAGGGGGATGAAGTGCAGCGGGGGGAATTTGACTATCTGACAAAAGAAACAGAGCGTCATCTGATGGAAAAAAGTGCGACATGTCTGCACAAAAATCTGGTATACATCAGAGAACATTATCCGAAGGTCTGCGCCGCATTTCTGGAAGACTTAAGCAGACTGGAAAATGATCTGAAAGAAGAGAAAGAGCTGTTTGAACTGGAAAAAGGCCCAGGCTACCCCGATACGGCCAATTCAGATGTCTATCTGATCGGCAAAGCACGGTACAAAGACCATGACGAAGAAAGAGCCAGAGAGTATGAAGCGAAATACAGTGGAAAAGAAAAGCAGATCAATTTTGAAGTCGTAAACAGCGTAGCGGTTTATGAAATCAAAAAAATTATACAGCAGATGCGGGAAATCCTCGAAAAATAAGCATCCGCAACCGCCCGCGCCGCCGAGATGGCAGGAATCGGAGCCGAAACCGGAACGATCGAGCCGGGAAAATGTGCAGACTTCATCGTCACCGCAAAGAATCCGCTCGAAGATCTCCGTGCTCTGCGCCAGATCGAAATGGTTGTCGCGAAGGGAAGAAAAATCGACCATCCGCAGGTAAAACGTAATCCGGTCGTGACGGCGGAGCTGGATAAATTTCTGGTGGATTAAAAACAGGATGGAGAAGACAAACAAGATGGAAGAAACGAAAGAAACACAGGAAAGCTTACAGAGAAAAAGAGAACAGGCCCTGCAGCGGCTCCGCAAGGAGCGGACAGAAGAAGCCCTGTGGGACTGTGTTACTGCGTATCAGGATTTTGAGTTCCATACGTATTCCGGCCTGCCGTATTCCTACCATATGAAATACGGCAGAAGCGGCACCTATACAAAAGAGCTCTGGATCAACCGCAGAGAAAAAAGCAAAAGTCTTGTCTGGAGCTCCGTCCGGAGTGCATATCAGAAAGTACTGGAATTACAGCAGGAGAGCGAAAGACCGGTTGTCGAGCGCCCGAAAGCGCTGGGCGATATCCGTGGAATCACGTATATTTACGGCATCTTTTACGAGTTTGCCCTGCTGGAAATGCCGGAAAAAGCAAAAGAAAAAATTGCTCTGCAGACAGCAGGACAAAAATCGCCGGGAAAATAAATTTTTCGCCCATGCAGGTCTTGACAACCACGCATTGGGTGATATAATCTAAAACTATCGGGAGCCAAAAAGCACCGAACACAAAAAACAAAGCGTAGAAGAGACGAGTAAATCACAGCGAATGTGACAGAGAGAAACCCCGTTTTGTGGTGCAAGGGTTTTAACAGGAACGTGATCGAAGACCAGCTCTGAGCGGCCCCAATCCGGCCCGGTGATTCCGTTATCGTCAAATGAAGTGGTTTGAAAAAACAAAATGGGTGGAACCGCGGTGAATGAAAATACATCGTCCCTTTTGACAGCATAAGCGTGTCAGAAGGGACTTTTTTGTTGCTGTAAAAAGTATAAAAATTCTGAAACACGCTTGCGAAAAATATACAAAGAAAGAGGTAAAGCAAATGATCATCACACTGAAAGATGGAAGTACCAAAGAGTACTCCGAACCGAAATCCATCATTGAGATCGCAGCAGACATCAGCGAAGGCCTTGCAAGAATGGCCTGTGCAGGTGAAGTAAACGGTGAAGTAGAAGATCTTCGTACCGTCATCGACAAGGACTGCAATCTTTCCATTCTGACCTTCAACGATGAAGGCGGAAAAGCAGCATTCCGTCACACCACATCCCATATCATGGCACAGGCAATCAAGAGACTGTACCCGGAGACCAAGCTTGCAATCGGACCGTCCATCGCAGACGGATTCTACTACGATGTAGACAGAGAAACTCCACTCACCAGCGAAGACCTTGAAAAAATCGAAGCAGAAATGAAGAAAATTGTAAAAGAGGATCTGAAACTGGAGCGCTTCGAACTGCCGAGAGCAGAAGCCATTGCCTTCATGAAAGAAAAAGAAGAGCCATATAAAGTAGAACTGATCGAAGATCTGCCGGAAGATGCAGTCATCAGCTTCTATCGTCAGGGTGAATTTACGGACCTGTGCGCAGGCCCTCATCTGATGAGCACAAAGCCGGTCAAAGCCTTCAAACTGACCAGCCTTGCAGGTGCATACTGGAGAGGCAGCGAGAAAAACAAGATGCTGCAGAGAATCTACGGAACTGCATTCACAAAGAAAGCAGAGCTCGAAGAGTACCTCCACATGATCGAGGAAGCAAAGAAACGTGACCACAGAAAACTCGGAAAAGAGCTCGGCCTGTTTATGATGAGTGAGGACGGCCCGGGATTCCCGTTCTTCCTTCCAAAAGGAATGGATCTGAAAAATGCACTGATGGATTACTGGCGTGAAATCCACAGAAAAGCAGGATACGTAGAAATCTCTACCCCGATCATCCTGAACCGTCGTCTGTGGGAGACCTCCGGTCACTGGGATCACTACAAAGAAAACATGTATACCACCGTCATCGACGATGAAGATTATGCAATCAAACCGATGAACTGCCCGGGCGGCGTTCTCGTTTACAAATCCGAGCCTCGTTCCTACCGTGATCTGCCGCTGCGTCTGGCAGAGGTTGGCCTGGTACATCGTCATGAGAAATCCGGCCAGCTGCACGGCCTGATGCGTGTACGCTGCTTCAACCAGGACGATGCCCATATCTTCATGACACCGGAGCAGATCAAAGATGAAATCAAAGGCGTTGCAAACCTGATTGACCAGGTTTACAAACTGTTCGGATTCAAATATCACGTAGAGCTGTCCACCCGTCCGGAAGACAGCATGGGAAGCGATGAGGACTGGGAGGTAGCAACCGAAGGTCTCCGCGGTGCACTCGATGACCTTGGCCTTGACTATGTAGTCAACGAAGGCGACGGCGCATTCTATGGCCCGAAGATCGACTTCCATCTGGAAGACTCCATCGGAAGAACGTGGCAGTGCGGTACCATCCAGCTTGACTTCCAGCTGCCGCAGAGATTCGAACTGGAATACACAGGAGCAGACGGCGAGAAACATCGTCCGATTATGATCCACCGTGTTGTTTACGGTTCTGTTGAGCGTTTCATCGGTATCCTGATCGAGCACTTTGCAGGCGCATTCCCAACCTGGCTTGCACCGGTACAGGTAAAGGTTCTGCCAATCTCCGACAAATACGCAGATTACGGCAAGAAGGTTCTGGACGCCCTTCACGAGGCAGGCATCCGCGCAGAGATGGATACCCGTTCCGAGAAGATCGGATATAAGATCCGTGAGGCACAGGGACAGAAGATTCCATACATGCTGATCGCCGGAGCAAAAGAGGAAGAGGCAGGTCTTGTATCTGTCAGAAGCCGTTTTGCAGGTGATGAAGGCCAGAGAAGCCTGGAGCAGTTTATCGCAGATATCAAAGAAGAAATCGCAAGCCGCGTTAACCGCCCGGTTACTGTTGAAACAAAAGAAAATAAATAAGGTAGGTGTCAAAAAAATTGACACCTATGATACCAGATTGCTCCGTACTTCGTACTCCCGCAATCTTCAAAACATTCGTACTCCGCTCATTTTTCTTCGAAAAATGGCTACTTACTCATGTTTTGGCGTGTCCAAAATTTAAAAATCCTCGTGCAAGCTTTGCTTGCGTCGGATTTCCAAACTTTGGACACTGGTATTATCAAATAAATAAGGCATAAAAAATTACCTCTTGGAAATAATGGTTTCTATGCGGGCGAAACCGCAGAAAACTAAATTTCAGGAGGTAATTTATTATGCCAGCATTAAGTTGTTCCGCTATGACCTGTGTTTACAACCAGAACGAGCTCTGTTCCAAAGGAGATATCCGCGTAGGCGGAAGCGGAGCCAAAAGCTCCATGGAAACGTGCTGCGAGAGCTTCAAGGAGCGCGGTGAGGGCACGATGTCCAACTCCACCGGCTGCGGCTGTACGAAAATCGGTGTCGACTGCAAGGCGCAGAACTGTACCTTTAACGACAACTGTAAATGCGAAGCCGGAGATATCCATATCGCCGGAGACAGCGCATGCAGCTGCCAGGAAACCGAGTGCAGCTCCTTCCGCTGTGGCTGCGGGAAATAAATACGAAAAAATGCGAAAATCAGTATTGACAACAGGATGGGAGAGTGCTATACTGCAATAGTCTGAGAAAAAGAAAGTAGAGTATCCACTCTCACCCTAGCGCAAACACGCGACTACGGTTCAATATTGATCTTAAGTTCTCTTTGTGTAGAGATTTATGTACAATGTTAAGTGGATAGTCTGTCTATCCACTTTTCTTGCGTTGCATATCAAAATTGGTCCGGTGAACCAATTTTGATTTATGTTAAGCCGCGAAAGTGCGGGAACACAGTCTTTTATAATGATGGAGGTGCACTACAATTAGCGAATTAATGATTAACGAGCAGATCAGAGACAGAGAAATTCGTCTGATCGGTCAGAACGGAGAACAGCTTGGAATTATGTCTGCCAGAGATGCGTACCTGAAAGCACAGGAAGCAGGTCTGGATCTTGTGAAAATTGCTCCGACAGCGAAACCGCCGGTTTGCAAAATTATCGACTACGGAAAGTACAGATATGAACTGGCCCGCAAGGAAAAAGAAGCAAAGAAAAAACAGAAAACAATTGAAATCAAGGAAGTTCGCCTTTCTCCAAACATTGACACCAATGATCTTAATACCAAAGTAGGTGCAGCCCGTAAGTTCATTACAAAGGGAGACAAAGTAAAAGTAACACTTCGTTTCCGCGGCCGTGAGATGGCACATATGAACAGCAGCAAATACATCCTCGATGAATTTGCAGAGAGTCTGTCCGATATTGCAACGGTTGACAAAGCGCCGAAAGTGGAAGGCAGAAGCATGACCATGTTTTTGACGGCTAAACGTTAAAATACATTTGAATCAATATCAAGGAGGAAATTAAAATGCCAAAGGTAAAAACAAGCAGAGCAGCTGCAAAGCGTTTTAAAACAACAGGAACAGGAAAATTAGTAAGAAATAAAGCTTACAAGAGCCATATCTTAACCAAGAAATCTCAGAAGAGAAAAAGAAACCTGAGAAAACAGACTACTGTTGATGCAACAAACGTAAAGAACATGAAGAAAATCTTACCTTACATGTAATTTTTGCAAGGTAGAGTTACGCCCAACAGATCAAGGAGGAAAATAAGAAATGGCAAGAATTAAAGGCGGCATGAACGCTAAGAAAAAACATAACAGAGTATTAAAACTGGCTAAAGGTTACAGAGGAGCCAGAAGCAAACAGTATAGAGTAGCAAAACAGTCCGTAATGCGCGCACTGACCAGCTCCTACGCAGGAAGAAAACAGAAAAAACGTCAGTTCCGTCAGCTGTGGATCGCTCGTATCAACGCAGCAGCAAGAATGAACGGTCTGTCCTACAGCAAATTTATGTATGGTCTGAAACTGGCAGGCGTTGAGCTGAACCGTAAAGTTCTGGCTGACATGGCAGTTAACGATGCAGAAGGATTTGCAACACTGGCTGAGCTTGCAAAAAGCAAAGTAGCATAAGTAAAAACATATTCTGTGTGAATATATGAAGAAGCTGTGAGAACCGGTAAGGGGATCGCAGCTTCTTTTGAAATATAGAAAAACATGAGGTGAATATGGAAAAAAGCAAAGTGGCAGTGATTGCCTGTCCCGACTATGAGCCGGCGCGCGTAAAGGAAAGCCTGCAAAAGGGATTGGAAGCAATTGGCGGCCTGGAATCTCTGATCGGAAAAGAAGAGAATATCTTATTAAAACCGAACCTCGTCCGCTCCGCAAAACGCGAACGCGCCGTCGTGACCGACCCGGAAGTCATGGATGCCCTGATCACGATTTTGCAGGAAAATGGCTATGAGAATATTTCCTGCGGCGATTCCTGCGGCCTTGGCACCCCGGAGGGCATTGCAAAAGAAGCCGGGCTGAAAGAGGTGCTGGAAAAACACAACGTTCCGCTGAAGGATTTCCTTACGAGCGAGCGCGTAGAAACCGCCGATGGCAAATTTCTGATGATTGCGAAAGATGCACTCGACTGCGACGCCCTCATCAGCGTCAGCAAAATGAAAACCCACGCGCTGGAACGCATCACCGGAGCTGTCAAGAACCAGTACGGCTGCATCAGCGGCGTCTACAAAAAACTCGGCCACACGCAGTATCCGAACGCTGAGAGCTTCGCACACATGCTGATCGAGCTGAACCAGAAAGTCGCCCCGCGCCTCTATATCTGCGACGGCATCGTAGCAATGGAAGGTAATGGTCCGACTTCCGGCGACCCGGTTTCGATGGGAGTTCTTCTTATGTCCACCGATCCGATCGCACTGGATACCGTGTTCTGCCATCTGGTGAACCTCGATCCGTCGTATGTGCCGACAAATCTCTACGGGGAAACGCTCGGCCTTGGAACGTGGCACGACGACCGCATCGAAATCGTGACAGCGGATGGCACCATATCCGAGGAAGAACTGAAAAGAAAGTACGGAAATCCAAACTTCAACGTCGACCGCCGCAAAGCCCGCAAAAAAGGAGCCCTCGACCTGCTCGAGATCCTCGGGGTCTTCCAGAGCCGCCCCTATATCATAGAAGAAAAATGTAAAAAATGCGGCGTCTGCGTCGAGAGCTGCCCGGTGGAAGGGAAAGCCGTCCGCTTTGATAACGGCCGCAGAAATCCGCCGGTCTACGATTATAAAAAGTGCATCCGCTGTTTCTGTTGTCAGGAAATGTGCCCGCATCAGGCAATCCAGGTAACGAAGCATCGTCTTCCATGGGGAAAATAAGAATGCTATACGACAAAGTGACTGGAAAAGCGGAAAAAGAAGTGCTATACTTTAGAGCGTATTTGAAACAGCAACTCACGAAAAGCCTTTTTCAGACGCGCTCTGAGCGTATTTGAAAACAGCTCAGACTGCATTCAAAACAACAGTAAAAAATATCAGGAGGAAGCAAAAATGGAATTAGAAACCTTAAGAAGTGATATGATAGCAGCAATGAAGGCAAAAGACAAAGCAAGAAAAGAGGCCATCTCTTCCCTGATCTCCGCAGCCAAGAAGGTTGCCATCGACGAGGGCTGCCGTGATGACATCAAACCGGAGCTCGTAGACCGTGTGATCTTAAAAGAGCTGAAAACCGTAAAAGAACAGATCGACACCTGCCCGGCATCCCGCGAGGATTTAAAGGCAGAGTACCAGTTCCGCTATGACGTCATCAGCGAGTACGCACCGAAACAGATGAGCGCAGACGAAGTCAAGGCCTACATTCAGGAGAAATTCGCAGACGTGCTGGCAACCAAAAACAAAGGCGCGATTATGAAAGCCGTTATGGCAGATATGAAAGGTAAAGCAGACGGAAAGGTGATTAACCAGACCGTTGCAGAATTGTGCAAATGAATATCATCAACATCGAACACATCAGCAAACTGTTCGGCGATAAACTGATTTTTGACGATGCTTCCTTCGGCCTGCAGGAAGGCGACAAGGTTGGTATCGTCGGAATCAACGGAACCGGAAAATCCACGCTGCTGCGCATGGTAGCGGGAGAAGAAACACCGGATTCCGGCCAGATTATCCGCCAGAACAACCTCAAAATGGCCTACCTGCCGCAGACACCGGAATTCCCGAAGGATGCCACCGTGCTGTCCTATGCCCTTTCCGGCGATGAGGAGGACTGGCAGGTGCAGAGTAACCTTGTGCAGCTTGGCATTACCGAATACGACGCAAAACTTGATACGCTCTCGGGCGGCCAGCGCCGCAAAGTTGCCCTGGCAAAAGTGCTTGCGTCTGATTTTGATGTCCTGATCCTCGACGAGCCGACAAACCATCTCGACAATGCGATGCTCTCCTGGCTCGAGGATTACCTGAAAAATTACCGCGGAACCGTCTTTATGGTCACCCATGACCGTTATTTCCTGGATAAAGTGTCAAACCGCATCCTCGAAATCAGCCACGGAAAAATGTACAGCTACGATTCCAACTATTCCCGCTTTCTGGAACTGAAAGCCGAGCGTGAGGAAATGGAGCTCGCTTCCGAGCGGAAACGCCGGAGCATCCTGCGCATGGAACTCGAATGGGCCAAACGCGGCTGCCGTGCCAGAAGCACAAAACAACGCGCCCGGCTGGAACGCCTTGAAGCACTCAAAAACGGCACCGCACCGACTGCGGACGCTGTCGTAGAGATGGATGCGGTCGAGACCCGCATGGGAAAGAAAACGATTGAATTCCACAGCGTCAGCAAAGCCTTCGGCGACAAAACACTGATGAAGGACTTTGAATACATCTTTCTCCGCAACCAGAGTGTCGGTATCATCGGCCCGAACGGCTGCGGAAAATCTACCATGCTTCGCATGATCACCGGCGAGGTTCTGCCGGATGCGGGAACCATCGAAATCGGTGATACCATCCGCATCGGTTACCTGGCCCAGGAAGAGCCGGATATGGACACAAACCAGCGCGTCATCGACTACGTCAAAGACATTGCCGAGTATGTGCAGACCCGTGACGGACGCATCAGCGCATCCCAGATGCTCGAACGCTTCCTGTTTACTCCGGATATGCAGTATACCCCGATTTCCAAGCTCTCGGGCGGCGAAAAACGCCGTCTGTATCTTTTGTCAGTCCTGGTCAGCGGAGCCAATGTCCTGATCCTCGACGAGCCGTCCAACAATGTGGATATCCCGACGCTGACCGTGCTCGAGGATTTCCTGAACACATTTGTCGGCATTGTGATCACCGTTTCCCATGACCGCTATTTCCTCGACAACGTCGTGGACCGGATTTTCGAATTTGACGGAAACGGGAATCTTTTGCAGTATGAAGGCGGCTATACCGATTACCTCGAGGCAAAAGAACGCCGTTTTGGCAAACTTCCGGAGAAAGCTGCTCAAACAGCAATGGCAAAAACAGCTGCATCCGCAGCCGGGACAGGAAAAAAAGATACAGGTACCGCCACGGATACAGCTTCCGGAAAAGAAAAAAACAACGACTGGAAGCAGAACCGTCCGATCCGCCTGAAATTTACCTTTAAGGAACAGCGCGAGTACGAAACCATTGACGATGATATCGCTGCTCTGGAAGAAAAAATAGCATTCATTGACGACCAGATGATGAAAAACGCCACCAACTCCGCAAAGCTCGCTGAGCTGATGGCACAAAAAGAAGAAACAGAAGCAGCTCTCGAAGAAAAAACCGAGCGCTGGGTCTACCTGACCGACCTCGCCGAACGGATTGAGGAGCAGAATCAGAAATAATAAAAGCAAAGGAACTGTCCGCGGAAGAGAAAAAAATATGCGGGCCGTTCCTTCTTTTTTGGCCGAAAAATGAAGAACAACATTACCATATATTGTAAAAAACTTGTATTTTTCCCTGAACACCCACAGAAAATCTGGACAGAATGCCCAATCGGTGTTATAATTCAAACACTGGACATAGTGGCATTGCCATGCCCTTATCCGGGTTTTTCGAAGCGCGGAGGCAACCGAAACCCGGCAGAACACCAACCTGAGAAAAGCCAAAGTAATTTTTGGTCATCATTTTTTAAGGAGGATAAAATCAAATGGCTAGAAAGATGAAAACCATGGATGGTAACCAGGCTGCAGCACATGCGTCTTATGCGTATACCGACGTAGCAGCTATTTACCCAATTACCCCTTCATCCGTTATGGCGGAGCATACCGATGAGTGGGCAACCCAGGGAAGAAAGAACATTTTCGGACAGGAAGTTCAGGTAACTGAGATGCAGTCTGAGGCAGGAGCAGCAGGTGCAGTACACGGATCACTGGCAGCCGGAGCTCTTACCACAACCTACACCGCATCCCAGGGACTTCTTCTTATGATCCCGAACCTTTATAAAATTGCCGGCGAGCAGCTCCCGGGCGTATTCAACGTATCCGCTCGTGCCCTTGCAAGCCACGCACTTTCCATCTTCGGAGATCATTCAGACGTTTACGCCTGTCGTCAGACCGGAGTCGCAATGCTCTGCGAATCCAGCGTACAGGAGGTTATGGACCTGACACCGGTTGCACACTGTGCAGCACTGAAAGGCAAAGTTCCATTCATCAACTTCTTCGACGGATTCCGTACATCCCACGAGATCCAGAAAATCGAAACATGGGATTACGAAGATCTGAAAGACATGGTAGATATGGATGCAGTAGATGCATTCCGTAAACATGCCCTGAACCCGAACCATCCGTGCCAGAGAGGATCCGCACAGAACCCGGATATCTTCTTCCAGGCAAGAGAAGCATGCAACCCGTACTACGATGCTCTTCCGGCAATCGTACAGGAGTACATGGACAAAGTAAACGAGAAAATCGGAACCGATTACAAACTGTTCAACTACTATGGAGCAGCAGACGCTGAGCACGTAATCATCGCTATGGGTTCTGTCTGCGATACCATCGAGGAGACCATCGATTACCTCGTAGCAGCAGGCAAGAAAGTCGGAGTTGTAAAGGTACGTCTGTACCGTCCGTTCTCCGCAGAAGCACTCATCAATGCAATTCCGGAGACTGTAAAACAGATTTCCGTTCTGGACAGAACAAAAGAGCCGGGATCTCTTGGCGAGCCTCTGTACCTGGACGTAGTAGCAGCATTAAAAGGCAGCAAATTCGAGAGCACACCGGTATTCACAGGCCGTTACGGACTTGGTTCCAAGGACACCACACCGGCTCAGATCGTTGCTGTATATGAAAATACAGAAAAACAGAGATTTACCATTGGTATCGTAGACGATGTTACCAATCTGTCTCTGCCGGTTGGCGCTCCTCTGGTAACAACTCCGGAAGGAACCATCAACTGCAAATTCTGGGGACTTGGCGCAGACGGTACCGTAGGTGCAAACAAGAACTCCATCAAGATCATCGGTGACAACACAGACATGTACGCTCAGGCTTACTTCGATTATGACTCCAAGAAGTCCGGCGGTGTAACGATGTCTCACCTGCGTTTCGGAAAGAAACCGATCAAATCCACCTACCTGATCCACAAAGCAAACTTTGTTGCATGTCATAATCCTTCCTATGTGAACAAATATCACATGGTAGAGGAGCTGGTAGACGGAGGAACCTTCCTTCTGAACTGTCCATGGGATGAAGCAGGACTGGAAGAGCATCTGCCAGGTCAGGTAAAAGCATTCATCGCAAACCATAACATCAAATTCTATGTGATCGACGGCGTTAAGATCGGTATCGAGACCGGCATGGGACCGACCCGTATCAACACCATTCTTCAGTCTGCATTCTTCAAGCTTGCGAAGATCATTCCGGAAGAAAAAGCCATCGAACTCATGAAAGCAGCAGCAAAAGCTACATATGGCCGTAAAGGTGATGATGTCGTAGCAAAGAACTGGGCAGCTATCGATGAGGGTGCAAAACAGATCAAAGAAGTTGCAGTTCCGGAAAGCTGGAAAAATGCAGCAGACGAAGGTCTGACCACAACTCATGCAGAGAGCGGCCGCGCTGACGCTGTTAAATTCGTAAATACCATCCAGGCAAAAGTAACTTCCCAGGAAGGAAACAACCTGCCTGTATCCGCATTTGCAGACTATGTAGACGGAACAACTCCGTCCGGCACATCCGCATACGAGAAACGTGGTATCGCCGTAAACGTACCTGTATGGAATCCGGAAAACTGTATCCAGTGTAACAGATGTTCCTTTGTCTGCCCGCACGCTGTTATCCGTCCGGTTGCCATGACCGCAGAAGAAGCAGCAGCAGCTCCGGAAGGCATCCAGACCATGCCGATGACCGGTATGCCGGACTACACCTTCACAATGGCTATTTCCCAGCTTGACTGTACCGGATGTGGTTCCTGTGCAAACGTATGCCCGGGCAAGAAGGGTGTGAAAGCACTGGCTATGGAAAGCCTTGCAGCACACGAAGCAGAGCAGAAATACTTCGATTATGCAGCAGCTCTTCCAGAGAAGACAGACGTTGTAGCAAAATTCAAAGAGAATACCGTAAAGGGCAGCCAGTTCAAGAAACCGCTGCTTGAGTTCTCCGGCGCATGCGCAGGCTGCGGCGAGACTCCTTACGCAAAACTGATCACCCAGCTGTTCGGTGACAGAATGTACATCGCAAACGCAACAGGATGCTCCTCTATCTGGGGTAACTCCTCACCGTCCACTCCTTACACTGTAAACGAGAAAGGACAGGGCCCGGCATGGTCCAACTCCCTGTTCGAGGACAACGCAGAGTTCGGTTATGGTATGCTTCTCGCTCAGAAAGCAATCCGCGGCGGCCTGAAAGCCAAAGTTGAGGATGTTATGAACTCCGAGAAAGCTCCGGAAGAAGTAAAAGCAGCATGCAAAGAGTATCTGGATACCTTTGACTGCGGCGCTACCAACGGAACTGCAACCGAGAAACTTGTAGAAGCAATCAAAGATGCTGACTGCGACGTTTGCAGAGACATCGTTAAGAACAAAGACTTCCTCGCTAAGAAATCCCAGTGGATCTTCGGTGGTGACGGATGGGCTTACGATATTGGATTCGGCGGCGTAGACCACGTACTTGCCAGCGGAAAAGATATCAACGTAATGGTATTCGATACCGAGGTTTACTCCAACACAGGCGGACAGTCCTCCAAAGCTACTCCGACCGGTGCAGTTGCACAGTTCGCAGCAGGCGGTAAAGAAACCAAGAAGAAAGATATGGCAAGCATCGCAATGAGCTATGGCTATGTATACGTAGCACAGATCGCTATGGGCGCTGATTACAATCAGGCAGTCAAAGCAATCGCAGAGGCAGAGGCATATCCGGGACCGTCCCTCATTATCGCTTACGCTCCATGTATCAACCATGGTATCAAGAAAGGTATGAGCAAAGCACAGACCGAGGAGCAGCTCGCTGTTCAGACCGGATACTGGCATTGCTTCCGCTTCAACCCGGCACTCGCTGCAGAAGGCAAGAGCGCATTCACACTGGATTCCAAGGCTCCGTCAGGAGATTATCAGGAATTCCTGAACGGCGAGGTACGTTACAACTCTCTGAAACGTGCAAACCCGGCGAAAGCAGAAAGACTGTTCGGCAAGAACGAGCAGGAAGCAAAAGACCGTTACACTTACCTGAACAAACTCGTAAAACTGTACGGCTCAGAAGAGTAATTCTTTCGTTCAGATTACTCTGAACCTGTAACATAAACGCTCAGGCGGTACGTATTGCCGCCGCCTGAGAAAAGAAAGAGGCCATGCCCCAAAAGGGTGTGGCTTTCTTTTTGTGAACTTTTCCTTTTTCCATTGAAAAGGTTCTGCTTTTGCATGTTCTATGCTATAATGTCATAAAAACGGGGTTACAAGCCCGATATGAACAAAGAAAAGGAGATTTTGATGAACTACACAATCTACGACTACCTCGGGCTGTTCTTCCTTTATGCCTTTCTTGGATGGCTTCTGGAAACGACAGTGGCGGCTGTTCGGAAAAAACACATGGTAAACAGAGGCTTTCTGAATGGCCCGCTGTGTGCCATCTACGGAATCACGGCTGTTTTCATGACCCGCTACCTGTACGAACTGCAGTCCAGCCCGGTCTTTCTGTTTCTCGGCTGTATGATCATCGCCACCGCCGCCGAATGGATCGCAGGCCACGTCCTGGAACGGATCGGCCACGGCAAATGGTGGGATTATTCCAACAAAAAATGGAACATGGACGGCTACATCTGCCTCCAGTATTCCGTTCTCTGGGGAATCCTTGGTGTCCTTGCCCTGAAATTCGGCAACATCCTTGGCCTTACCCTCCTCCATCTTGCCCCAAACGGCGTAATGCACATCACCCTGTGGATCCTGTTCGGAGTCCTCGTCGTCGATGCCATCGGTTCTTACGCCGTCCTGCGCCACATCACCAAAAAGATGCCGCGCATCGCCGCCATGAACGACCAGATCGACGCCTTCACCAAACGGCTTTCCGTCCGCCTGTACCGCTACCTGGAAGCTCGTGTCGAGCGCGCCTACCCATCGGTACAGCCCATACCGAAACAGAAAGAAAAATCCGAAGTCTTCGCTGAGGGCTGCAGTTTCTACAAAATCATCCTGCTGTTCATCATCGGCGCCTTCTTAGGTGATATCGTAGAAACCATCTTCTGCCGCATCACCGCCGGTGTCTGGATGAGCCGCAGCAGCCTTGTCTGGGGCCCGTTCAGCATCGTCTGGGGCCTCGCCATCGCCCTCGCCACCTGGTTCCTCTATAATTACAGAAACCGCTCCGATGGCTTTTTATTCGCCTTCGGAACCTTCCTCGGCGGTGCCTACGAATACCTCTGCAGCGTTTTCACCGAAATCGTCTTCGGAAAAGTTTTCTGGGACTACAGCGACATTCCCTTCAACCTCGGCGGCCGCATCAACCTCCTGTACTGCTTCTTCTGGGGAATCGCCGCCGTCGTATGGCTGAAAAAACTCTACCCCCTGTTCTCCAAATGGATCGAAAAAATCCCCCTGAAACAGGGCCCCATCATTACCTGGATACTGATCATCTTCATGCTCGCCAACATCCTCGTCTCCACCCTGGCCCTCACCCGCTACAACCAGCGTGCCCACAACGAGCCAGCAGCAAACGCCATAGAGCAGCTCATTGATGAACGTTTTCCGGACAGCCGGATGGAAAAAATCTATCCGAACGCAAAAATGGCGAGCTGAAGCAATAAACCTTTGGCAACCCATCAAAAGTATGATATAATGTCACATAGATATTTTGAGGATAAACCGTCCTCTAAGAGCGAAGAAAGGACTCAACCACAAATGACAGTAGACAACAGCTTCACCATGAAGAAATTCCAGAGCATGGAAATCATCTATGTGACCTTTTCCCAGATCACAAAACTCCCATACGTAGAGTGCGATCCGGAAACCTTTGATGATCAGGTATACATGTTTACCGAAGAAGAAGCAGCCAAGGAGTTTGCAAAATCCTATGTAGAAAAGAACACCCCGCTGCTCACCGTAAAAGTCCTGCGCAAGCAGATGCCGAACTTCTATATGGGCCTCTACGCCGAAGGCGTCAATATGGTCATCTTCCACGAAGGCGACCAGACCCGCCGCATCGAGCTCGAGCAGATCTTCCCGAAACCAGACATGGAGAAAATGAACAAACAGCACCTCCCGGTTCTGAACCCGGGCGTACAGCTCACCGTCGTATACTTTCTGCAGGAACTCAGAAAACCAAACCAGAGAAGAGACGATGCCGAGCGCATGCAGCACCTGCGTGAACTCGAAGAAGAAATGCTTGTCAACCTGATGCGAAGCAAATTCATCCTTGCCATCGACATCTCCCAGGTACAGGGCGAATTCGATCCGGCCAACCCGGGACCAGACGTGCGCATCCCGTACATCAAAAACCAGAACGAAGACATCTTCCAGCCGCTGTTTTCCGATATCGGTGAATTCCAGAAATTCCGTCCGGATCCGCAGGCAAAACTCCGTCTGGCAGCCATCCCGTTCCAGCACCTTCTGCCGTACCTGATGAAACAGGCCAAAGGCTTCGTCATCAACCCGTCCGGCTTCAACCTTCTGTTGACCAGAGAACAGCTCCAGAGAATCATGGGAGCCCAGGCACAGAGCGTCCGCCCGAACCTTGAGGCAATGATGGCACAGGCCGCTGCAGCACAGGCACAGAAAAATGCACAGGACAACGCTGCAAACGACGAAGTAAAAGAACACGTCGACGAGACAGAGAACACCGCAGCAGAAACCGACAACGAAGAATAAAACCGACAGGGCCGCAGAAAATCCCAGCAAACGGGCACTGCGGTCCGTTTTTGACTGCATAAAACCGGAAATAATAAAGAAAAACAAGAAAGGATATACAAAAATGAACGCAGAACATTGCAAAGCCTATACCCTGCTGCAGGAACAGCAGATTGACGATATCCATGCACACGGCTACCTCCTCCGCCACAACAAGAGCGGTGCCCGCGTGCTCCTTCTCGAAAACGAAGATGACAACAAAGTCTTCAACATCGCGTTCCGTACCCCGCCGGCCGACAGCACCGGCGTAGCCCACATCCTCGAGCACAGCGTCCTCTGCGGCTCCCGCGAATTCCCGTTAAAGGATCCCTTCGTAGAACTCGTCAAAGGATCCCTGAACACCTTCTTAAATGCTATGACCTACCCGGATAAAACCATGTACCCGGTAGCCAGCACCAACGATGCCGACTTCCAGAACCTGATGCATGTCTACATGGACGCCGTATTCTACCCGAACATTTACAAACACGACGAAATCTTCCGTCAGGAAGGCTGGAGCTATCATCTGGAAAGCGAAGACGGCCCGCTGACCTACAACGGTGTTGTATACAACGAGATGAAAGGAGCCTTCTCCTCCGCAGACGATGTCCTGGAGCGTGAAACCTTCAACACCCTGTTCCCGGACACTCCGTACGGCGTAGAATCCGGCGGAGATCCGTCCTGCATCCCGAACCTGACCTACGAAAACTTCCTGAATTTCCATCAGACCTATTACCATCCGTCCAACAGCTATATCTACCTGTACGGAAACATGGATATGGAAGAAAAACTGGCATGGATGGATGAAAAATACCTGTCCCATTTTAATGCAAAAGAAGTAAAATCCGAAATTCCGTATCAGAAACCATTTGCAGAGACCCTCGACATTGTACACGAGTACCCGGTACTCGACGGCGATCCGCTTGAAAACAATGCGTACCTGTCCTACAACATGGTTATCGGCAGCGGTCTGGATGTAAAATTAAACGTGGCATTTTCTGTTCTGGAGTATGCACTCCTTGACGCACCGGGAGCCCCGGTCAAACAGGCACTCCTTGACGCACACATCGGAAAAGATGTTTACGGCTCCTACGAGGACGGCATCCTGCAGCCATTCTTCTCCATCGTAGCCAAGAACGCCGATGAAAATGAGAAAGAAAAATTCCTGTCCATCATCCGCGGCACCCTCGAGGATATCGTGAAAAACGGCATGGATCAGAAAGCCATCGAGGCAGGCATCAACTATTTCGAATTCCGTTTCCGTGAGGCGGACTTCTCCAGCTTCCCGAAGGGCCTGATGTACGGCATTGACGTCTTCGACAGCTGGCTGTACGACGAGAACAAACCGTTCGCCTACCTGCAGCAGCTTGCGATCTACGATGAGCTGAAAAAACTGGCAAAAGAAGGCTATTTTGAAAACCTGATCCAGACGTATCTGCTGGACAACACCCATGCCTCCATCGTGACCCTCATTCCAAAGACCGGTCTTGCCGCAGAAAATGATGCAAAGACCGCAGAAAAACTGCAGAAATACAAAGAGAGCCTGTCAAAAGAAGAGATCGAGAAAATCATTGTTGACACCAAAGAGCTGGCAGCATATCAGGAAGAAGAGGAGAGCGAGGAAGCACTCGAGACGATTCCGCTCCTGAAACGAAGCGATATCAAACGTGAGTCTATCAAACTTTACAATGACGAGCATGAAGTCGATGGAACGACAGTTCTTCATCACAACGTATTCACGAACGGCATCGGTTACTTAAGCTTGCTGTTTGATACGAAAAATGTGCCGAACGATCTGATCCCGTACATGGGCGTATTAAAATCCGTTCTCGGCTATGTGGACACCGAACACTACACCTACGGCGAACTGTTCAACGAGATCAATGCACAGACCGGCGGCATCAACTGCGGACTGCAGGTATTCCGCATTCCGGAAAATGATGACGACTGCCGCAGAATGTTCGGCATCCGCGCGAAATTCCTGTACGACAAACTGGATTTCGTCATGAAAATGGTCGAGGAAATCCTGAATACCTCCCGCCTGGATGACGAGAAACGTCTTCACGAGATCATCTCCAGCATGAAATCCGGCCTGCAGAACCGCCTGTCTTCCGCCGGAAATGCAACGGCTGTGATGCGTGCAGCTTCCTATTACTCCCCGATGAGCAATTTCCAGGACCGCATCGCAGGCATCGGCTTCTACCAGCTCTTAAAAGATCTGGACGAGAACTTCGATGAGAAAAAAGCAGAACTGATTAAAAATCTGCAGACCCTGATGAAATACATCTTCCGCAAAGAGAATCTGACCGTCTCCTATACCGCAGACGAGACAGGCTACGCACCGCTGGAAGAAAAAATCGCAGCATTCAAAGAGAATCTGTGCACCGACGAAGTGGAGCCGGGCAGCATTGTGTATGACTTTGAACAGAAAAACGAAGCCTTCCAGACCTCCGGCCAGGTACAGTACGTGGCACTCTGTGGAAACTTCGAGCGCGAAGGCTACGACTACACAGGAGCCCTGCGCATCCTGCGTGTCATGCTGAGCTATGACTATCTGTGGATCAACATCCGTGTCAAAGGCGGCGCTTACGGCTGCGGCGGAGCTTTCGGAAGAGGCGGAAACGCGTGCATTTCTTCCTACCGTGACCCGAACGTCGGAAGAACCCTTGAAGTATACCGCGGTATCGGCGATTACGTGCGCAATTTCGAAGCAGACGAGCGCCAGATGACCAAATACATCATCGGAACGATCAGCGAACTCGACGTCCCGATGAACCCGTCCGCAAAAGGCCAGACCTCCGAGAGCGCATGGTTCAACGGCATCACCGAAGCAGACTTCCAGCAGGAGAGAGATCAGATCCTCGATGCAACCCTGGATGACATCCATGCACTGGCAGACCTTGTAGATGCAGCCTTAAAACAGAACAACATCTGCGTTGTCGGAAGCGAAGCAGCCATTCAGAAAGAGAAAGAACTGTTTAAGAACGTAGAGAATTTATAAATGAGGAGAAGAGACAGCAATGGAAAACAATGCAAATTATAAATCCGGCTTTGTAGCCCTGATCGGCCGTCCGAACGTGGGAAAATCCACGCTGATGAACCACCTGATCGGACAGAAGATTGCGATTACATCCAAGAAACCGCAGACCACCCGCAACCGCATCCAGACCGTTTATACGTGTGACGAGGGACAGATCGTGTTCCTCGACACACCGGGTATCCACAAGGCGAAAAATAAGCTCGGCGAGTACATGGTCGATGTAGCCGAGAAAACGTTAAAAGAAGTCGATGTGATTCTCTGGCTGGTAGAGCCGAGCAACTTCATCGGAGCAGGAGAGCGCCATATCGCAGAGATCCTGGAGAAAGTCAATGCGCCGGTCATCCTCATTATCAACAAGACCGATACCGTGGAGAAAGACAAAATCCTGGAATTCATCGATACGTACCGCAAGCTGTTCCAGTTTGCCGAGATCATTCCGTGCTCGGCACTCCGCCATCAGAACACCGATGACATCATTCCGAGCATCTTCAAATATCTGCCGTACGGCCCGCAGTTCTACGATGAGGACACCATCACCGATCAGCCGATGCGCCAGATCGTGGCTGAGATCATCCGCGAGAAAGCACTGTACGCCTTAAACGAAGAGATCCCGCACGGCATCGCCGTTGTGATCGACCAGATGAAAGACCGCCCGAACGGAAAAATCGTTGATATTGATGCGACCATCATCTGCGAGCGCGATTCCCACAAGGGCATCATCATCGGAAAACAGGGCGCGATGCTCAAGAAGATCGGAAGCAACGCGCGGTATGAGCTGGAGCAGATGCTGGAGCAGAAAGTCAACCTGAAGCTCTGGGTCAAAGTCAAAAAAGACTGGCGCGACAGCGATTTCCTTGTGAAGAACTTCGGATATGATAAGAAAAAGCTGGAGCTCTAGGATCTTGATTTCAAAACTCTTTCAAATACGTGCAGCGAGTGAATTTCAGAAAAAACAGTAAAAGCAGTAAAAAAACAACGGAAGAAGGGGGAGAGAAGGCATGCGGGAGCCGATTATAGTCAGTGGAATGGTATTAGCCGCCTCGCCGGTCGGAGAGTATGACAAGCGCGTCGTGATCCTGACCCGTGAGCTTGGGAAAATCGCCGCCTTCGCGCGCGGTGCCCGCCGCATGAAAAGCCCCCTGATGGCTGTCTCCAACCCATTCGTCTTCGGTGAATTTCAGGTTTACGAGGGACGGGACAGCTACACCCTTTCCGGCGCAAACGTCAAAGAATACTTTCTCGACCTCGCCCAGATGCAGCCCGGTGTCTACTACGGTTTCTATTTCCTTGAGCTGGCAGAATATTTCAGCCAGGAAGGAAACGATGAAACCCAGATGCTGAATCTTCTGTACGTGACCATGAACGCCATACGCCGGGGCAGGCAGGATCTCCGCCTGATCCGGTGCATTTTTGAGCTGCGCACGATCACAATCAATGGAGAAGCGCCGCAGATGTTCTCCTGCATGGAGTGCGGCACGAAAGAAAACCTGACCGTTTTCTCCCTGCGCGACAGCGCCATCTACTGTCCGGAATGCGGACGGACCATCAAAGACCCATGGCCGCTGCAGCCGGGCACCGTGCTGGCGTGCCGCTATATCATCGCGGCACCGCTCGCGAAGCTGTATGGTTTTACCGTAAATGAAGAGATCCTGGACGAACTGGAACGATTGCTGCGTGCATATCTCCATCGCTATGTCGAAAAGAAGATGAAAACATTACAGATTCTGGATATGATGAAATAATATAAAATGTAATAATTTGCGAAAATGTGAAAAAAGTATGTCCAAAAGTGTGTCCACACCTTTACAAATGAGTAGAAATGGGATAAAATACTCAGGATAAAGAAAAAAATGGTTCTGTATTCGTCACAGAAGATATTACAAATGCATAGTACCAGAAAAAATGAGAAGTTTTTAGTGAAAATGGTAATATAAAAGCTAGAAAAACTATGCGAAACAAGAGAGTGTTATGAGTACGGCGAAAAAAATACGACAGGGGAGAAAGGTATGTACAAAAAATCATCCACAGGATGGCTGAAGCATCTGGATTTTATGGTTCTTGATATTATCTGTCTTCAGCTCGCTTTCGTCATGGGTTATTTCTTAAGACATCACAGTTTTAATCCATATGGAAGCCCAATTTACCGAAATGAGGCTATCGTATTCGCTCTGATCCAGCTGATAATCATGTTTTTGGACGATTCCTTCAAAAACGTCATGAAGCGCGGATACCTCGTGGAAATCGGAATGACTGTAAAAAATATGGTATACATCATCGTTCTTGGTGTATTCTACCTGTTCCTGATTCAGGAGGGAGATCAGTTCTCCAGAGCAACCATTATGCTGACCGGTGCTCTGTACGGAATGCTTTCCTATCTGATGCGCACCGGATGGAAGGCTGTGGTAAAGAAACGCAGCAGCGGGGAACACAGCGGCCGTTCGCTTCTGATCATCACGACCGAAAAACAGTCACAGTCCGTTGTGAAGAGCATGCTGGATTTCGATTACATCGGCGTTCGTCCGACCGGCGTTGTTCTCGTAGACCAGGACAGAACCGGACACAAAATCCACGGCGTACCGGTGGTATCGAACCTTGCAGATGCAACTGAGTATGTCTGCCGTGAGTGGTTCGACGAAGTGCTGATCGTTCTGCCGGAAGGCAGAGAAATCCCGCAGAAAGTATTCGACGCATTCGCCGAGATGGGCATTACGATCCACGTAAAAATTGCGGACGTGAACGAAATGCAGGGAAAAAATCAGACTGTAGAGCGCATGGGCAACTATACCGTGGTCACCACCTGCATCAATATGGCAAGCGCAGGCCAGCTTATTCTGAAACGAATCATGGATATCTGTGGTGGTCTCGTAGGATGTATCCTGACAGGAATCATCTTTTTGTTTGTCGCTCCTGCAATCTATATCAAATCGCCGGGGCCGATCTTCTTTTCACAGTACCGTGTTGGAAAGAACGGAAGAAAATTCAAAATCTACAAATTCCGCAGTATGTACATGGATGCTGAGGAACGGAAAAAAGAACTGATGAAACAGAACCGTGTCAGCGACGGTCTGATGTTCAAAATGGAGAACGATCCGCGCGTTATCGGCAGCGAAAAGGGTCCTGGCAAGGGAATTGGAAATTTCATCCGTAAAACCTCACTGGATGAATTCCCACAGTTCTTCAATGTATTAAAAGGTGACATGAGCCTCATCGGAACTCGTCCGCCCACAGTAGACGAGTGGGAGAAATATGAACTTCATCACAGAGCAAGACTGGCAATCAAACCAGGTCTGACAGGTATGTGGCAGGTAAGCGGACGAAGTGAGATTACGGACTTTGAAGAGGTTGTAAAACTGGATACAAAGTACATTTCAGAATGGTCCTTTATGCTGGATATTAAGATTTTGTTTAAAACTGTACTGATTGTATTAGGCCAGAAGGGTTCTATGTAAAAAAATGAAAAATGGAGATATATTGTAGTTTTGGGAGTAGTGTGGTAAAATAAAGGTAAATTTTAAGAAAAATTTATGAATGGAAGCGTAAAGAAGTCCTGATGACGGCGAAAAGGAAAAAGGCTTCCTTTGACAGGTGGTCCAAATAATGTTAATTATTTGGACCTTTTTATGTGAATTTCCTGAAATATTAACTCTCGTTTCGACATGTTCTTGCTTTAAGTCAGTTGTAGCATACTTTAAAAGGAATTTTATGAGAGTTAATTAACTCTCGAATTTTCTATTGTTTTTTGTTGAAAATGTGGGGAATATGATATTTCTGCATATCGAGAGTTAATTTTATAGGAAGTTCGCATATATACTACCACAAAAGTAATCATCTTTCACTGACAACTATCCTAACGCACAGGGTGGACAAAAAATAAAAGAAAAAAAGATTGAAAAAGCTATAAAGTTATAGTATAATCGAAAACAAAAGTTCATGAAAAACGAAAGAAGGAAGTATATGAACAACTCAAAACAAGATATATTGAACAATCTAATAAAAGAACCCTTCATCAATCAGCGAATCCTTGCCGCACAGACCGGCCATTCGCTTGGAATCGTCAATCGTTCGATCAAGGAACTGATTTCAGAAGGTTACCTGGATGAAGAGATCCGTCCGACAGAAAAGGCACTGCGTGAAGCAAAAGAAAAAGCGCCGAAAAACGCCATTATTCTTGCCGCCGGATTTGGTATGCGGATGGTTCCGATTAATACAGAGACACCGAAAGGACTTCTGGAAATCAAAGGAGAGCGGCTGATTGAGTGCACAATCCGTCAGCTTCATGAAGTCGGCATTACAGAGATTTACGTCGTTGTCGGATTTATGAAAGAGCAGTATGAATATCTGATCGATGAATACGGCGTAGACCTGATCGTTGCTCCGGATTATGCGTCGAAAAACAATCTGCATTCCCTGAAAACGGCGGCAGATCATTTATCAAACAGCTACATCATTCCCTGTGATATCTGGTGTGAAAAGAATCCATACAGCAGAAATGAATTATACTCCTGGTACATGGTCAGTGATATGGTAGATGATGACAGTACCGTTCGGGTAAACCGGAAGCAGGAGCTGGTTGTACAGAAAGAGCAGGCTGGCGGAAACGCCATGATTGGTATCTGTTATCTATTGGAAGCGGAAGCAGCGATCGTGCGGGAGCGTCTGGAAGAACTGGGAAGAGATTCCCGATACGACGGAGCGTTCTGGGAGGAAACCTTATACCGGAAAGACAGAATGATTGTGACCGCCCGCGTTGTACATGCAGCAGATGCCGTAGAAATTAATACTTATGAGCAGCTGCGTGAGATCGACAGCGATTCCAGCCAGCTGCAGACGGATGCCATTCAGGTGATCTGTGAAGCACTTGGAGCACAGCAGGACGAAGTAACAAACATTACAGTTCTGAAAAAGGGAATGACAAATCGATCCTTTTTATTCTCCTGCAAAGATAAAAAATACATTATGCGTATCCCGGGAGAGGGAACAGATCAGCTGATCAACCGCCGCCAGGAAGCAGCCGTCTATCAGACGATCGCCGGACGGAAGATCTGCGATGAGATTGCCTATATTAATCCGGAGAACGGCTATAAAATCACAGAATATCTCGACGGTGCGAGGGTCTGCGATGCAGAAAAGGAAGAAGATCTTCAGAAATGCATGAAGAAACTGCGGGAGTTTCACGGGCAGAAATTAAGAGTAGACCATTCCTTCGACCTGTTCGGACAGATGGAATACTATGAAAGCCTCTGGGAAGGAACTCCGTCAGCATATAAAGATTACGAAAAGACGAAAGCGCATGTGCTTCAGTTAAAGGATTACATCGAAGCAAATGCCGGAGAGCGGGTGCTCACCCACATTGATGCCGTGCCGGACAATTTTCTGTTTGTGGAAGAAAACGGAAAAGAGGAGATCCGCCTGATCGACTGGGAATACGCCGGAATGCAGGATCCGCATGTGGATATCGCAATGTTCTGTATCTATTCTCTCTACAAAAAAGAGCAGGTGGATCATCTGATTGATCTTTATTTTGAAGGAAACTGTGACGACAGAACACGCATAAAAATCTACTGCTACATCGCGGTCTGCGGTCTGCTCTGGAGCAACTGGTGCGAGTACAAACGGAATTTAGGCGTAGAATTCGGAGAGTATTCTCTGCGGCAGTACCGTTACGCAAAAGATTATTACAAAATTGTCCAGCAGGAACTGGGAGAGGAAGAAAAAGAAACATGTACAAAGTAGAGCGTGCCATTATTATGGCAGCAGGTCTGGGAAACCGGATGAAGCCGGTGACATTAAAAACGCCGAAGCCGCTGGTCCGGGTAAACGGTGTGCGGATGATTGATACCGTCATCGACGGGCTGCATAAAAACGGAATTACAGAGATTTACGTGGTAGTCGGTTACCTCAAAGAACAGTTCCAGACACTGGAAGAGGAGTATCAGGGTCTGAAACTGATCGACAATCCGTGGTACGATACCTGCAACAACATCGCATCGCTGTATGTGGCGCGGGAACATCTGGAAAATGCGATTATTCTTGACGGTGACCAGATCATCTATCATCCGGAAATTCTGGCACCGGAGTTTGAGCGATCCGGTTACAACAGCGTGTGGACCGATGATGAGACCGACGAGTGGCTACAGACCGTGGAAAACGGCATTGTGACAGGCTGCAGCAGAACCGGCGGAAAGGGCGGATGGCAGCTATACAGCATTTCCCGATGGACAGCAGAAGATGGAAAGCGGCTGAAAGGCCATCTGGAGCAGGAGTTTGAAGTAAAGAAAAACCGTCAGATTTACTGGGACGATGTGGCAATGTTCTGTTACCCGAAAGAGTATCAGCTTGGCATCCGGCCAATGAAGGCAGAGGATATCATAGAAGTAGACAATTTCAGCGAGCTTGTTGCACTCGATGCATCGTATGCGGATTACGCAGAAAGGGAAGAAAATGAACAGTAAGAACCAACAGAAGAAAAAAGAAATCGACTGGATGATCACGCTGGTGCCTCTGGCGCTGATCGTTGCTCTATGTATCGTATTTTTCTTTGCACCGGAGCAGTCGAATCAGGTACTTGGCCAGATTCGATTTCTGTTTGGAGACACCTTTGGAACGTATTACCTGGTCATCGGACTTGGCATTTTCTTTCTGTCTCTGTTTCTGGCAGGCTCCAAATACGGAAATATTGTGCTTGGAAAGCCGGATGAGAAGCCAAAATATTCCTTTTTTGCATGGGGATGCATGATGTTTACCTGTGGTCTGGCAGCAGATATTCTGTTTTATTCGTTCTCTGAGTGGATTTTGTACGCAACAGATCCTCACATCGCAGAACTTGGCAGCATTCAGGACTGGGCAGGCGTATTTCCACTGTTTCACTGGAGCTTTATCCCGTGGGGATTCTATCTGGTACTGGCCGTTGCGTTTGGCTTTATGCTTCATGTAAGAAAACGAAACCGTCAGAAATACAGCGAGGCGTGCCGTCCGATTCTGGGAAAACAGACAGATGGAATTGGCGGCCGTCTGATTGACCTTCTGGCTGTCTTTGCACTGCTGGCCGGAACTGCTACCACTTTTAGTGTGGCAACTCCTTTGATGGCGGAAATCATCGGCGAGCTGTTCCATATGGAAGTCAGCAGAACTGTGATTAATATTATCATTCTTCTGATCACCTGCTGTGTTTATACCTATTCTCTTCTGCATGGATTCAAAGGAATCAGCATTCTGGCCAAGGTGTGCATTTATCTGTTTTTCGGACTCCTTGCCTTCGTCCTGCTGTTTGGGGGAGAGACGCGGTATATTATTGAAACTGGATTTTCTTCTCTTGGAAAAATGATTCAGAACTTTATCGGCTTATCAACGTATACGGACCCGATGCGTACGACAAACTTCCCACAGAACTGGACCATTTATTACTGGGCATACTGGATGGTATGGTGTGTGGCAGCACCGTTCTTCATTGGCAGCATTTCCCGCGGAAGAACCGTGCGCCAGACGATTCTCGGCGGATACGGTTTTGGTGTGGGTTCCACGCTTGTCAGCTTTATTATTCTTGGAAATTATTCGATGGGAAAGCAGATTTCAGGTGCAATTGATTTCATTTCGCAGTATAATGAAAATGGAGATTTATATCATCTAATCGTGTCGATGATCAAAACCATGCCGTGTGCACCGCTGATTATGGTTGTTGTATTAGTTACGATGGTTGCATTTTATGCGACATCGTTCGACTCGATCGCATTGACGGCATCGTGCTACAGCTATCGGAAACTGGAAGACGGCGAAGAACCGGCAAAAGGAATTCAGCTGATGTGGTGTATCCTGCTGATCCTGCTTCCGATTGCACTTCTCTTCGCAGAGAGTTCCATGAACAGTCTGCAGTCTGTCAGTATCGTAGCGGCATTTCCGATCGGCATTGTGATCGTAATGATTGCGGTCAGCTTCTTAAAAGATGCAGAACTGTATTTAGAAGAATTGCAGGGAGGAAAAGCGCATGGAGAGGAGAAAAAAAGAGAATCGTTAAACTGACAGCATTTTTGTTTCTGCTTGCGGCATCCATTTTTGTGATGCCGCAAAAGGCGTTTGCGGACGAAAATGAGGATGTTCCTCTTGCAGTCCCCCACATTTTGTGTTACCATAAAACACGCAAATAATCAACAGCAAGGAGTTCTATTTTACATGAACATTACCTCAAAATACCGTTCTCTCTCCGTCCAGGCGAAGGCGGCGCTTTGGTTTACGATCTGCAGTTTCTTACAGAAGGGCATTTCGTTCATCACAGTTCCGATTTTCACGCGTCTGATGAGCACCGAGGAGTACGGAACCTATACGGTTTATCTGTCCTGGCTGCAGATTTTGACGATTATGACATCGCTGTATTTATTTAATGGTGTTTATGACAATGCGATGGCAAAGTACGAGAAGCAGCGGGATGAATATACATCTGCAATGCAGGGACTGACGCTTGTGATTACGGGTACGGTTTTTGCATTGTATTGTTTTACATCAGGTTTCTGGGAGAAGATTTTAAATCTGCCGAAATCCATGATTCTGCTGATGTTTCTGGAAGCGCTGCTGAGTCCGGCGCTTTCTTACTGGTCGGGGCGGCAGCGGTTTGAGTACCGGTACCGGATTCTGGTCTGTGTGACGATTTTGCAGGCGCTGATGAACCCGATTGCGAGCCTGGTGCTGATCCGCATGAATGGCGGTACGGCCATGATGCGGATCTTAGGTATCGTCGGGGTGCAGGTCTGCATCTGTGTGCCGATTATTGTGTTCCAGTTTTGCAAAGGAAAAGAGTTCTTTTCGAAGGAATACTGGGGCTACGCACTGCGGATCGGAATTCCGATTGTGCCGCATTATCTGTCCGGTATTATCCTGAATCAGGGCGACCGCATCATGATCGACAAGATGGTCGGAAAGACGGAAGTTGCGCTGTACGGGCTGGCGTACAGCATTGGTATGCTGGTGCAGCTTTTCATCAGCGGTATGAACAGTGCATTGACACCGTGGATGTACAGCAAGATCAAAAAGGGCGACATCCGCTCGATGCGGAAGGTGCTGCAGCTGCTGAGCATTGTAGTGGTCGGCATAGCCGTGGCGCTGATGCTGATCAGTCCGGAGCTGGTGCTGATTTTCGGATCGCCGAAGTACCGCGAGGCGGTGTACGTCATTCCGCCGGTGGCAGCGAGTGTGTTCTTTATCTTTATTTATAATATTCTCTCGATGCCGCAGTTCTATTATGAAAAAACACAGTTTCTGATGGCAGCATCCATGGCGGCGGCGGGAGCGAATGTGGTGCTGAACTTTATTTTTATCCGCCTGTTCGGCTATATTGCGGCCGGTTACACGACGCTGGCATGCTATATGCTGTATTCGGTCGGCCATTATATTGTGAGCAAACGGATTCTGGTGAACGAAGGAATCCAGGAAAATCTGATGAATCCAGGATTTCTTCTGGCGTGCTCCGTTTTTCTGATTGGAGCAAGTATCATCTGCAATCTGATTTTTCCGTACAGGATCCTGCGTTACGCGATTTTGCTCGCAAGTGCAGGGCTGGTCTTCTGGAAGAAAGAACTTCTGCTGAAGACGCTGGCGGATATCCGGAAAAAATAAAAAAGTGGGGGAGGATTTGAAACGAATGTTCAGAGACTCCCCGTTTTTGTGCGTTTTTTCTTGACAGTCACAGAAAAAACGATACAATGAAAGAATGAAGAAAAGTAAGGCATTTTAATTAGAAAAGGAAAAATTACATGAGTACCAGTATTTCAATAAAAGAACTAAAAGAGCTCGATCCGTCAAGCTATCAGATCGTCGATATCCGCGATGCGGTAGAGATCTCCCACGGCGCGATTCCGGGAGCGCTTGTGATGAAGACAGAAGAAATCGAGACAAGTGATGCGATTGACCGGAGCAAAAAGACGATTATCTGCTGCAGCCGCGGCCGGTTCAGTGTCACAGCGGCGGAAGAATTACAGGAAAAGGGCTGGGACGCTGTGAGCCTGGAGGGCGGTTACATCGCCTGGCTGATGGACGTGATGAGCGCGCCGGAGGAGCAGGACAAGGCAGCGGATGTCGAGAAGAGTCTCCGCAAGAAGTTCAAAAAGGCGATCTGGTCCAAATTTACGAAAGCGATCAATACGTACGAGCTGGTAAAACCGGGCGACAAAATTGCTGTCTGTATTTCCGGCGGAAAAGATTCGATGCTGATGGCGAAATGCTTTCAGGAGTTAAAGCTTCACAATAAATTTGATTTCGAAGTAAAATTCGTTGTCATGGACCCGGGATACAGCCCGGAGAACCGCAAGGTGATCGAGGATAACGCAAAGAGCCTCCATATTCCGATCACGATTTTCGAGACCGATATTTTCGATTCGGTTTACCATGTCGAAAATTCGCCGTGTTACCTCTGCGCGAGAATGCGCCGCGGCCATCTGTATCATTTTGCACAGCAGCTCGGTTGCAACAAGATTGCACTCGGCCATCATTACGATGATGTCATCGAGACGATCCTCATGGGAATGCTCTACGGTGCGCAGGTGCAGACGATGATGCCGAAGCTTCACAGCATCCACTTCGAGGGCATGGAGCTGATCCGTCCGCTGTATCTGGTGCGTGAGGATGACATCAAGGCATGGAGAGATTACAATGGTCTGCATTTCATCCAGTGTGCCTGCAAGTTTACGGACACCTGCACGACCTGCAATAACGAGGAGAATCGTTCGAAACGCGTGGAGATCAAGGAACTGATCAAAAACCTGAAAAAGGTGAATCCGTTCGTGGAGAGCAATATTTTCCGCAGTGTCGAAAATGTCAACATTGACACCGTGGTCGGCTACAAGCAGCACGGCATCCGCCACAATTTCCTGGAAGGATACGACGACAATCCGGGTTATGTGCCGGAGGCAGAAAAAGCAGCGGCGGAAACGGAGCAGGAAAAAGAAGGAAAGTAATGCACAGAAAAATAGAAGAAACGCCGGAGCGGGAGAAAATGCTGATCCGGCTGAAAGAGCTCCGTCTGGAACGCGGTTACTCGATGACACAGGCAGCGCGGAAGATTTTCAGTCACCCGGACACCTACAACCGGTATGAAAAAGGCATCCGTGAGATTCCGTTGGACTGTCTGATTACGCTGGCAAAGCTGTATGACTGCAGTCTCGATTATCTCGCGGGTGTTTCCGATCAGCCGCGAAAATACGGAAGGTGATGTAAATGGCAATTCCTCTTTATCTGACAACGATTGAACAGGATATTTTTGATACATTCCGGTATCTGCCGCATGCGGTTGCAGTCGGTGTCGGCTTTGTGACGGTTGCGGCGGCGTGGAAAAACCGGCAGATGATAAAGAAACAAAAACGACTGGAGCATGCGCATGCGGTTCCTGGCACCCAGCTTCTGCTGTGGTTTCTGGTAGCAGTCTATTTTGCGATGATGCTTTCTATTACGCTGTTTTCCAGAGAACCGGGTTCGAGAACGGGCGTGGATGTGAAGCTGTTTGAAACATGGGGAAACCAGCGTCTGCCGGACCGGTATTTTGTGGAAAATATTCTGCTGTTTCTCCCGTTCGGCGTATTGCTGCCGGCGGCGGTTCCGTCTCTTCGGAAAGGATGGTGCTGCGTCTATGCGGCGTTTTCCACAAGCATGATGCTGGAAACAGTGCAGCTCTTAACAGAGCGCGGCTACTGCCAGCTGGACGATGTTGTGACAAATACATTCGGCGCGGCTGTCGGATATCTGTTGTTTGTGCTTTTGAGGCATATCTGGAAAAAAAGAAAAAGCTCTGCCTTTTTATGAGGCAGAGCTTTTTCGGATTAATCCACGCGTTCTTTTCCCCAGAAAAACAAAGCAACCGTACCCGGTCCGGTGTGGCTGCCGATGGTGGTTCCGATGTTGTTGATCTCGACTTTTCCGTTCAGATTGGGAAAGCGTTCCTCGATAAGATCCGCAACGGCCCGCGCATCTTCGTAGCAGGCGGACTGGGAAATGTAGCATTTGCCGGAGTAGGAGAGGCCGCCCTCGGCGTTTTCTTCCATCTGGTCGACGATTTTTTTGATGACTTTTTTCTTCGTACGGATTTTAAACCGCGGAATCAGCCGGCCTTCGTTGTCCATGTTGAGCAGCGGGCAGATGCCGAGGAGTCCGCCGATTGCGCCGGAGGCTTTGGAGATGCGGCCGCCGCGCACGTAGAAGGTGAGGTCCGTGGAGAAGAACCAGTGATGGACTTTGAGGCGGTTTTTCATCGCAAAATCGTAAACCTCTTCCAGCGGTTTTCCTTCATCGCGCAGATCGGCAAGGCGGTCCATCAGAAGACCATAGCCAGAGGAAGCGCCGAGGGAATCCACGATGAGGATTTTCCGTTCCGGGTAGCGCTCTTCAAGGTCGGCTTTGGCGATCATCGCAGAATTTAGGACACCGGAAATGCCGGAGGAGAGGCAGACGTGGAGAATGTCTTTGCCGTCCTGCAGGAATGTTTCAAAATAGGCTTCAAATTCATCGGCATTCACCTGGGATGTTTTCGTGGAAGCGCCGGCGGCCATGGCGGCATAGAACTGATCGAACGGCATGGATTTGCCGAGATCGTCCGCGTACTCGGTGTCATTTAATTTGTAATGGAAACAGATGTATGAGATTTCCCGTTTGAAGAAATGCTCTTCGGTAAGGTCTGCCGTAGAGCAGCAGCTAATGACATAGGAACTCATAAAATAATCCCTCCTCGTAAAAATGAAAGTAAGAACTCTGGTTTCTGTGCCTATTGTAGCATCCCGAATTGGAAAAGGCAACTGCGGAACGTGATTATATCCGTAATGAAAGGGAAAGCGAAATGGTGTCAAGCCTTGTATTTGCGGTGCGGCCTGTGGTAGAATAGAACTATGAGAATACGAAAATACGAAGGACTAATTGTTAAGTAACTAAAAACATAGAAATATGTATATAAATGTAAATAAGAGTGGACATATGAAATCTCTTATCTATAGCTTAACAATAGGTCTCAAGCCTAAGTGACTGCTACTGTCGAAAGACATGTTGCAGATAGGAACTATGTTAAGTAGTAAGGTAAAGACACACCTTTAGATGTAATCTTCAGTCTGAAGCTCTGTGAGTACAAACCAGGAAACAATGCTAATGTCCTGCATTGATAACAGGGAAACACATATCCTCTACTTGACTTTGGCACGAAGAGCAATTCTCCGAAAGGAAGGTGTCAGAAATGACAAGTTATTCTTTTGTATTAGATGCTAATGGGAAACAATTAGCACCGACAAAAGAACCAAAAGCATGGTTTCTTATCCGTAAGAAACGAGCAGCATTGGTCAGCAAATATCCAATGGTAATACAATTGAAGAAAAAAATTCAAGAAAATGAAATCTGTAAAGATGAGATTCGTTGTGGAATAGATGATGGCGGACTTCATGTAGGGATTGCTCTGGTTCAGAAATGTAAAAGTAAAAATAAAGTTGTTTTCAAAGGAACCATTGAGCAACGCAATGATGTAAAACATCTTATGGAAGTTAGGCGAAACTATAGACGTTACCATCGTTATCACAAAAGATATCGGCAGGCGAGATTCGACAATCGTAAATCTTCTAAAAGAAAAGGACGAATTGCTCCAAGTATTTTACAGAAACGGCAAGCTACCATAAGAGTTATTAATCGGCTTAATAAATGGATAAATATAACAAATTATTGGCTGGAAGATGTTTCTATTGATATCCGGGTATTAACAGATGGGTATAAGTCTTATAGCTGGCAATATCAAAAATCCAACAGACTGGACGAAAATATCCGTAAAGCAACGATTCTAAGAGATGGCGGTAAGTGTATGGAATGCGGAAAATCTAATTGTAGATTAGAGGTTCACCATATTAAGCCAAGAAGACGAAATGGTTCTAATACGTTAGACAATCTGATTACATTATGTGAAAGCTGCCATCAGAAAACCGAAGGCCAGGAAGAATTATATATGGATCGATATTTTTCCCTGTTAAAATCGTCTGACAATAAAAACCTGAATTATGCACAACATGTAATGATTGGTAAGATGTGGCTTAGAAAACAATTGTCAGGTTTGGGAGTATTATATCTGACGAGTGGTGGGGATACAGCCAACAAACGCATTGACTGGAATATTGAGAAATCACACACCAATGATGCTGTCTGCATTACGGACTTGCAGCCTGATACCTGTGATATAAAAGAATGGGCAATAAAACCTATGCGCAGACAAAGCAAAGCTAAAACTGACCATGTTTTAGGAATTCATCATAGGGATTTGGTTGAATATACATTCAAAAATGGTGAAACTCACAGAGGATATGTAACAGCACTATACCCGGACCAAAAAGCGATTAATTTTCAAAGCCAAACAAAACATTGTAAAAAAGTTAATGCGAGAAAGTGCAAATTACTATGGAACTATTCAAAAATCTATTGGTTTGAGAATGCGAGCTAAACACATTTGTCTATGATTAGATGTAATTAACTATATTATTTTAAGGAGGTTTTTGCATATGCAGAATTATTCAGGAGAAGAAGGGCTGCAGTATCATCTGCAGATCCGAAAAGGCGATGTGGGACGGTACGTGATTCTGCCGGGAGATCCCAAACGGTGTAAAAAAATTGCAGCTTACTTTGAGAACCCGGTGCTCGTCGCAGACAGCCGGGAATTTGTGACTTATACGGGTACTTTGGACGGTGTAAAGGTTTCCGTTACATCTACCGGCATCGGCGGTCCGTCGGCTTCCATCGCGATGGAAGAGCTGATCCAGTGCGGCGCCGATACGTTTATCCGCGTCGGAACATGCGGCGGTATGGCACTCGATGTAGAGGGCGGCGATATCGTGGTGGCAACGGGAGCGATCCGTGCGGAGGGAACGTCAAAGGAATACGCACCGATCGAGTTCCCAGCAGTCGCAGACCTTACCGTGACGAATGCGCTGGTGCAGGCGGCAAAGAATCTTGGGAAAAAATGGCATGCGGGCGTGGTACAGTGCAAGGATTCCTTCTACGGCCAGCACGACCCGGAGCAGATGCCGGTCGGCGATGAGCTGCTGAAAAAATGGGATGCATGGATGAAGCTTGGATGCAAAGCGTCAGAGATGGAATCGGCGGCACTCTTTATCGTGGCAAGTGCCCGCGGCGTCCGTGCCGGATCGGATTTTCTTGTGATGGGAAATCAGGAGAGAGTAAAACGCGGCATGGAGAACCACATTACGCACGATACGGAAGGTGCGATTCAGGTAGCCATCGAGGCACTGCGGATTCTGATCCGGGAAGATCAGAAATAAGAAAGAAAAAATAAGGGGATACTGGAAAGGGGATGCTGGATATGAAACAGGAAATCAGTACAGAAATAAAACAGGAGCTGGTAAAACAGGCTCTGGCAGCGCGGAAATTTGCGTATGTGCCGTATTCGAAATTCCGCGTAGGCGCGGCGGTTCTGGCAAAGAATGGAGCGATTTATACCGGATGCAACATTGAAAATGCGGCGTATACACCGACAAACTGCGCGGAGCGCACCGCGGTCTTCAAAGCCGTATCCGAGGGCATAACGGAATTTGATGCGATCGCCGTCTGCGGCGGCCCGGGAGAGGCAGAGCCGGAGGATTTCTGCACACCGTGCGGTGTCTGCCGTCAGGTGCTGCGGGAATTCGTTGATCCGAACGAATTTCTCGTCCTTCTCTGCAAGGGCGACGGTTCCTGGAAAGAAATGACACTCGAGGAGCTGCTGCCAATGGGATTCGGAAAAGAAAATTTATAAACAGAAGCCGGAAAAGAAAAAATCCAGGGCAGGTACGGAAAGTACCGTATGCCCTGGATTTTTATGTCCAAGATATAAAAATTATTTACTGAAATTTCGGCTCACAGGTCAGATCGCATCCCAGACGCTGGAACATTTTGCGGTCCACATCGGAGAGCATAACGCTGGAGTGCACCTGGCAGCCCTTTAACTGCGGCAGGCAGGAGAGTGCTTTCTGTGCATCCTCGCTCTGTGCAGCAGTAGCAGACAGCGCAATCAGAACCTCGTCGGTATGAAGACGCGGGTTCTTGCTTCCGAGGTATTTGGTTTTCAGGGTCTGGATCGGAGCGATGGATTCCGGTGAGAGAACATGTACGTCATGGTCGATGCCGGAGAGCTCTTTTAATGCATTCAGCAGAAGCGCCGCGCTCGATCCGAGCAGATCGCCGGTCTTTCCGGTGATGACGCGTCCGTCCGGAAGTTCCATGGCAGCGGCCGGTGCGCCGGTCGCCTCGGCACGAACAAGAGCCGGGGAAACGGTGGTACGGTCTGCGGCAACGATGTTTTCCTGTTTCATCAGAAGCTCGATTTTGTAAGCCTCAGTCTCGGAGCGGGAGCCGTCTGCGATACCGTCCACAGCAGTGTAGTAGCGGCGGATGATCTCCTGACGGGAAGCCTCGCGGCATGCCTCATCATCGATAATGCAGTTTCCGGCCATGTTGACACCCATGTCTGTCGGGGATTTGTACGGGCTCTCGCCGAAAATCTGCTGGAAGATCGCGCGCAGAACCGGGAAAATCTCAACATCACGGTTGTAGTTGACGGTTGTCACGCCGTATGCCTCGAGGTGGAACGGGTCGATCATGTTGACATCGTTCAGATCGGCGGTAGCAGCCTCGTAAGCCAGGTTGACCGGGTGCTTCAGCGGCAGATTCCAGATCGGGAAGGTCTCATATTTTGCATAGCCGGCGTTTACACCGCGTTTGTGCTCATGGTAAAGCTGGGAAAGGCAGGTTGCCATCTTTCCGCTTCCCGGTCCCGGTGCGGTAACGACAACGAGCGGGCGGGTTGTCTCGATGTACTCGTTCTTTCCGTATCCCTCATCGCTCACGATCAGCGGCACATTATGCGGGTAGCCCGGAATCGTGTAGTGAATGTAAACCGGGATGCCGAGCTTCTGCAGTCTCTTCTTGAAAGCGTCTGCACTGTGCTGTCCGGAATACTGCGTGATGACAACACTGCCGACATAGAGGCCGCGTCCGCGGAACTCATCAATCAGACGGAGCACGTCGCTGTCATAGGTGATGCCGAGGTCGCCGCGGATTTTGTTTTTCTCAATATCGGCTGCGGAAATCGCCATTACGATCTCAGCCTGGTCGGAGAGCTGCATCAGCATGCGCAGTTTGGCATCCGGTGCAAAGCCCGGAAGAACGCGGGATGCGTGGAAATCGTCGAACAGCTTTCCACCGAATTCCAGATACAGCTTGTTGTCAAACTGGTTGATGCGGTCGCGGATGTGCTCGGACTGCATTTTCAGGTATTTTTCATTGTCAAATCCAATTTTCATGGTATTTTTCTCCCTTTTTTCCATGGTATTTGTTTGAAAGAAACGGATCATTCCTGCAGGGATGATGCAAAGTTTTCCCCATTGGGTTCTGAAGAGTTACAAACAACTGATTTTATTTTACTATAGAGAAAAGTCACGTGCAAGAAAAAAATGCGGCAGGAATAGAAGCGATTCAGAAAAAGCACTCCTTCGCGCAAGCATGATTCGCGATTTTTCCGGAATTTCGCATGGATCTGAATCGTTACAAAAAAAATCTCCCCAAAAGGAGAGAGGCCGGGACTTGGTTGAAGCCCCGGCGGTATGAAAAAGAAATCTATCTATTAGAAAGGTTGGCGTTGGAGACGTGCTTCCAGAAATGCTTTGCCGTCTCCGGTTTATTTATAGAGAAACAATGGAGGTTGTTTTTTACTTCCTTTGTTGTTGATAAGATTAGTATACGGGAAAATTGTGACCAGAATGTGTACACGGGATAAAGCTTTTCTGAAGAGAACATGAAAACAAAAGGAAGAAAATCTGACGGAATTGTAAAGAAGTAGTCAAAAAGGATTCATGCACCGTGGAAAAGGCGCATAAAATGCAGGAGAAGAAAAAGAGCATTTCCGGCAGGAAAACCGATAAGACCGGAAAACCGGCTATCTGGCAGCTGCGGGGAAGAGGTTTCTATGCCGGAAATGAAAAGGAAGAGAAAAATTTGCAGAGCGTGATTCTGGATATGGTCAACCGTTTTGGCTATCTTGGTATTCTGATTCTGATTGCGGTGGAAAATGTATTTCCACCGATTCCCTCCGAGGTGATTCTGACCTTTGGCGGTTTTCTGACAACGTGTACTCGGCTGCACCCGGCGGGGGTTGTGCTGGCATCTACGGCGGGCTCACTGCTTGGCGCGCTGGTGCTGTACGGAGCCGGAACCCTCGTCAGCCCGGAAGGGCTTGCCGAGCTGCTCGAGAGCCGGCCGATGAAGCTTCTGGGGTTTCGGGCAGAGGATGCCTGGAAGACCATTGCCTGGTTTCAGAAAAAGGGGCAGCGGGCTGTGCTGCTCGGCCGATGCATTCCGATCATCCGAAGTCTCATCTCGGTTCCGGCCGGCATGGCGGGGATGAAGATGCCGGGATTTCTGCTATATACCATAGTCGGGAGTACGGTCTGGAATCTTCTTCTGGTTGGCATCGGTGCAGCGGTCGGCGCTGCATGGGAGCAGGCGGCAGAATATGTGAAGCTATATGCGGATGTGGTTTTCCTTATTTTAATGGTGGGAACCGTATGCTTTCCGGCATTCCATTTATATAGGAAGAAACACCGTCAAAAATAATAGGATGCATGAAATCATGCATGATATGCAAAAAATATGCTTGCAATTTAGCAATAAGTGTGCTAAGATTCATCTCAACAAATAAAAGGGAGTAGCGAAACGCCGCGGGATCTGAAATAAAAACATCCCGTGCGGGTTTGAAACCGTCAGCCGATGTTGAGAAACATCCGTATCAAATGAGAACGCAAGACTTTTATTGTGGCAGATGTCATGATAGGAGTCTTTTTTTATCCTTCGACTCCTGAATACCAAACATGAACTGCCATCCGTTGCCAGCGAAAGAAGCGTGGCGGAGAGAGAGGAATGTATGAGCAGCCAAAGAGTAAAAAAAGAATTGTACGAAACTGCAATGACAGGAGAAAAGGCACTGACCAGCCTGATGTATGTACAGATGACACTGTATGCAGCAAAAAGCCAGAAAACGTATGCCAGGGTGCGAAGCGAGGGGCGTGCAAGGATGCGCCACACGGGGCTTCATATGAATCAGTATTTAAGAGCGGCAGGAAAGGATCTGGAAAGCTTTCGAAACCGTCTGAAAGAGACACATCTGCCGGAAGAGCTTCAGTCAAAGGCAGAAACATTTCTGGTCCAGACGGTACATGCGCTGGATGTGACGGAGAAAAAACAGATGTACCGCAGGGAACTGATCGGGATGGAAGAGAAAGTAAAGGAAACAGCAGAACAGATCGAGGAGCTGCTGAAAAGCATGCGGGAGCTTGGAGTATAAGTCACCGTCTGGCAGGCTCTGCGTGACCCGTAACGTGTAGTATCCGCAGGGGAGTCGGCGAAGGGGAATGCGCATGGTGGACTTTTCAAAAACAAAATGTTAAGATAAAACATATGGTAATGATTCAGAGCCATGCGAAATAGAAGAGAAGATGCAGGAAAGAAAAGGAGTAAGAAACGTGGCAGAAGAAATTGCAATGAAGGTGATCGCCCGAATCCACACGGATTTCCCGGAAAAATTCGGGATTCCGAGGCAGAGCGGACTGATCGAAGAACTAAAGAGTACGATCGTTTTTGAACCGGAGTTCCGCGATGCAAATGCACTGAGGGGGCTGGAAGAATATTCCCATCTCTGGTTGATCTGGGAGTTTTCGGAAGCCGTGCGGGATACCTGGTCTCCGATGGTGCGGCCGCCGCGGCTTGGCGGAAATAAGCGTGTCGGCGTATTTGCTACGCGTTCGCCGTTCCGTCCGAATCCGATCGGTCTTTCTTCGGTAAAGCTGGAATATGTGGAGCAGCATCCGTCGCTTGGTCCGGTATTGCACCTTACTGGAGCAGATCTGATGGACGGCACACCGATTCTGGATATCAAACCGTATCTGCCGCATGTAGACAGTCACGTGGAGGCACTTGGCAGCTTTACGGAAAAGACGAAAGAATACTTTATTCCGGTTGAGATTCCGGACGAGCTGCTGGAAAAGGTTCCGGCAGACCACCGTGCGGCGCTGAAAAAAGTGCTGGAGCAGGATCCGCGTCCATCGTATCAGAACAGCGAAGAACGCGTCTACGGACTTTCCTTTGCGGGAATGGAAATCAAATTCCAGGTAAAGGACGAGGTACTGCATGTTGTGGGAGTAGAAATGTGAGGAAGAAATAAAGATCGGGAGAAAAGACCGAAAGCAAGGATCGAAAGCAAAGATCAAAAGCGAAGATCAAAAGCAAAGATCAAAAGCAAGGATTAAAAGCAAAGATCGAGAGAAGAGACCAAAAGCAAGGATTAAGAGAAAAGATAGGAAGAAAAAATGGAACGAAATGTAGAGATAGATAAAATTTCAGATGGAAAACGATACGGAGCTAATGATCTTGTAAAAGTGGGCTGCGACGACTGCCGCGGATGCTCCGCCTGCTGTCATGGGATGGGAGATTCGATTGTACTCGACCCGATGGATGTCTACCGCCTGGAGAAAAAGCTGGGAAAGACGATGGAAGAGATTTTGCTGGCTGGGAACGTGGCGCTTCGTGTCGTGGACGGTGTTATTCTGCCACATCTGAAGATGACAGAGCAGTCAGACCGGTGCAGCTTTTTAAATGAAGAAGGCCGCTGCAGCATCCACGATGCACGCCCGGGCTTCTGTCGGATGTTTCCGCTGGGTCGGCTGTATGAGGATGGAACATTTTCTTATTTCCTTCAGGTGAACGAATGTCCGAAGGAGAACAAGACAAAGGTCAAGGTCCGCCGCTGGCTCGATACGCCGGAGCTTGGGAAATACGAAGCCTTTACGACAAAATGGCATTATTATCTGAAGGAAAAACAGAATGCGGCGCGCGAAAGCGAGGACGATGCATTCCGGCAGCAGATCAGCATGAACATTCTGAAGCTGTTTTATCTGCTTCCGTATGACGGAAATACAGATTTTTATACACAGTTTGCAGCTCGAATGGAGCTTGCAGCAGACAAGCATTAAGCAAAAACATATATTAACAGGAGAGGCTGTCGCACGAAGCGAAAACACTACAAAATCTATATTTTGTGGAAATTTTTCTTCGTGCGGCAGCCCTCCTGTTTTTTTATATCGTTTCGTAGGAAAACTTTCCTGCTCCGGCGTAGACCAGGAAGGCTTCCCGGGTCTCACGCCTCCGCCGGCGGCTGCAGAAAATGATCTGCCCATTTTTCAGCAGAACTTCGCCAGTTACCTGTACAAGGGAAACGTGGGCAAAGTTGATCAGCAGACCTTTTCCGCCGTGGAAAAAACGATCACTTGGTGTAAGGCAGACCGTCAGGTCGGCAAATGTGCAGCGGGTTGTAAAATCTCCCTGAATGGTGTGGAGAATCAGTCGGTGCTGGCAGGCTTCAACGTAAATCAGGTCGTCGAGCGCCAGCCGGTATTTTTGGGAAACACCCTGTGAGATAATGACTGGAATTTCGAGCAGAACAGAATCGTTCGGATCGAGTGGGAATATTAATTTGGAATACAAGAAAAACACCTCCGGGAAAGTATACCGTTTGCGTCGAAGTGCAGCCGTTCAAGTCGAAGCGGTTGTCCAGCGCAAAGAAACATGATAGGGTACAAAATAAAAGCAGGAGGAGAGCATTACAGCAAACATCATAAAAATACAAAGTGTAGTTTAACACAGTGACAGAATCTCATTCAAGCCGAATTGACGGACTTCTGTTAAAATCGTTCGACAGAAAGTGACACCGTATGGCAGAAAGGGGCGAAAAAAGTAAAAAAAAGGAACGATAGACAGAAAAAGCAGAAGAAAAAAACAGGAAAATCAAAAGAAAATCGAAAGAAAAGGAGGCAGAGAAGATTGACGATGCGAGATTGATTTGGTATAATATTCCAAAAATAATTATTACATATAACATTACCATAAAAGAATAAATATCATATGGAGAGAAATATGAACAGAGAAGTAGAAACAATCAGAGAAAAAGTACATACAACAGCAGATGCAGCATTATTTTTATGCTTTCAGGAAGTGAAGGGAAGCCATTCCAAAGGAGTGATCCGGCTGCCGCTGCTTCATTATGACATTCCGTTTGAGGGATACGGAGAAATGCTGCTTCGGATGAACCGCATTTATGACCTGCTCGGCATGCCGGATGCAGGAAGCTGTATGCGGAGCCTTTCAGAAGGGGAAAAAGAAGAGTGGGAATTTACAGATGAAATGAAGAACAATCAGGATACAACGCTTCCAGCCGGAACCGAGCGTATGGTCAGTATTCAGATTCAGTTCCGACAGCACTGTAGTCTGCAGGGATTTCTGATCTGCGGAAAACAGAAAGCAGGTTTTCGTTCAGCACTTGAAATGCTGTATTTACTGGAAGATTGTCTGCAGGAACAGGATAACTGAATACGGGAGAAAAACGCAACAGAATGAGAGTGGGAGCTATGAAGGAAGAAAAAAAGATCAGAAAGAAAATAAAAATTGAGGATTTGTTGCCAAGAGATCCCATCCGGGTGGATCTCGATGCAATCCTGGGCTATGTGAAGGGAAAAACAATCCTGGTAACAGGCGGAGGCGGTTCGATCGGAAGTGAGATCTGCCGCCAGCTGGCCGGACACGACGTCGGGCATCTGATCATTTTTGACATCTACGAAAACAATGCGTACCAGATTCAGAAATCTCTGGAATGGGAGTTCCCAGATCTCAATTTGACAGTACTGATTGGTTCTGTGCGGGATGAGCGGAGGCTGGAATCAATTTTTTCGAAGTACCGGCCGGACATCGTCTTTCACGCAGCAGCCCACAAGCATGTGCCGCTGATGGAGGACAGCCCGAATGAAGCGATTAAAAACAATGTTATTGGAACCTTAAAAACGGCGCGCACAGCAAGCCATTATCAGGTAAAGAAGTTTATCCTGATATCAACAGACAAGGCAGTCAACCCGACCAACATCATGGGAGCGAGCAAGCGGCTCTGTGAGATGGTGATTCAGCTGATCGGAAGACACAGCACGACAGAGTTTGCGGCAGTGCGCTTTGGAAATGTACTGGGAAGCAACGGAAGTGTCATTCCGCTGTTCCGCCGTCAGATCGAACACGGCGGTCCGGTGACGGTTACGCATCCGGATATCATTCGATATTTTATGACGATTCCGGAGGCAGTCAGCCTTGTACTTGAGGCAGGCGCCTATGCGAAAAACGGTCAGATCTTTGTCCTGAATATGGGAGATCCGGTCAGAATCGCAGACCTGGCCAAAAATATGATCCGCCTTTCCGGATATGAGCCGGAAAAAGAAATCAAGATCAAATACATTGGCCTGCGACCAGGCGAAAAGCTGTATGAGGAACTTCTGATGAATGAAGAGGGCATGCAGACCACAGAAAACAGCCGGATTTTTATCGGCAGACAGATTGCATTTGACGAGAAGGTATTCCGGGAGCAGATAAAGGAACTCGCGAAGGAAGCGGAAAACGAATGTCCGGACATCTGTTATCTGGTAAAGAAAATGGTACCGGAATACCAGTACGAAGGAGAAAAACAGGGATGACGGACCTTCATGTACATATTCTGCCGGGAGTGGACGACGGATCCCCGAATTTGTCCACCTCCCTTGAAATGGCAGAAATGGCGGCACAAAGCGGGGTGCGTATCCTCGCGGTGACGCCGCATGCAAACCAGACGGGAATCGAAGGCGTGGAGGACGGATACGTCAACTACGAATCGGAACAGTTAGAAGAGCAATTTTACCGTCTGGAGAGGGAAATCAACAGAGAACACATTCCCATCAGCCTGGTGCGCGGCATGGAAATCATGAGCATCGGACCGCTGGAGAAAAAAATCAGAGAGAGAAAGCTGATACCGCTCCATGAGAGCCGCTATTATCTGATCGAGGTGCCGTTTGATATGGCGCCGGACGGAATCAGAAAGCGGCTGCTGGAATTTCCGGCGATGGGAAAAATCCCGGTGCTGGCGCATCCGGAGCGGTATTTCTGCGTGCAGGATACACCGGAGCTTCTATACGAATTCCGGGAAATGGGCGCGGTTTTGCAGATCAACAAAGGAAGCGTGTTTGGAAGATTTGGAGAAGAGGCTGAGCGGACAGCAAGGTTTCTACTGGAAAACCGCCTTGCGGGCTGTGTGGCAAGCGATGCCCACGGAGCCGATTACCGGACCACGGACATGCGGCCAGTCCGGCAGTTTCTGGAGGAGCGGTATGGAGAAGCGTATGCACAGCTTTTAGTGAAAGTGAATCCGAGAAGAATCCTGGAGGACCGTCAGATTTTCTATGAACCGTCCCCGGAACGAAAACGGAAAAGACGCTGGTTCCTCTAAAAACAGGAAGAATGGCGTTACAGAAACGAAAGGAGCATCTTTGATATGCACAAAACGAGAGCGGCAGTTCTCATTCTGTTTCTGGCTTCCACACTTGCCTTTGGCGGGTGTCTGGTGCGGCAGCAGACGGGAAAAGACGGAAAAGGGCCGGAAATTACGATGGACAACAGTGAGATTTCTGCCAGCATCCATGCAGAGGAGTCAGAACTTCTGGCCGGAGTAACTGCTTACGATAAAAAAGACGGCGATGTGACGAGTTCTCTTGCTGTGGAACATATTTCGAATTTTGTGGAAAAAGGGCGGCGGAAAATCAGTATCGTCGCCTTTGATTCCGATAACCACGTTACGCATGCGGAGCGGGAACTGGTGTATAACGATTACACCTCACCGGTCTTTTCCCTGGATCGCCCGCTGCGGTTCAGCCTGAATGCAGATGATCTGACAGAGGGACTTTCCGCGGAGGACTGCCTGGACGGAACGATTACCGACCGCATCCGGATTTCTTACGAGGATGAGATCAGCAGTACACCGGGACTGTACCACGTGACATATTCGGTTGCAAACCGCGCCGGAGATGTGACAAGTCTTCCGGTGACAGTAGAACTCTACGATCCGGCAGAGGAGAACGGAAGGCCGCAGATTACCCTGAGCGATTACCTGATTCATCTGGATCTGCAGCAGCCATTTGATCCGCAGGCATATCTGGAAAGCGTGAGTGTGGATCAGATGCTGTATGAAAAGAGAGAAGACGGTGCGCTTCATGCAGCTTCGTATGAAGAAGAGCTTCTGGGAGAAAATCAGTTTTCCATTGACAATCCGGTCGATACCGGCAGTGCGGGTGTTTATGAAGTGACATACACTGCGACAGCGGAGGATGGGCAGACAAGCTCCGTCCGCCTGATCGTCTGTGTAAACGAATAGGGGGGATCCAGATGGGAGAATACGACAGAACAGGAAACGGGCAGAGCAGCAAAACAGACTGGGATCTCCGAAGTATCCTGTGCGACATTGCAAAAAACTGGTGGGTCATCCTTCTGATTGCCTGTTCGGCGGCAATGATAACCTATACTGTGATGGCGACCGTACACAAAGACCGGTATACGGTAAAAACCACATTTGCCGTTATGGGACGCGGGGTGGATGCCAATGCGGCATCGAGCCTGTCGGCCACATATGAGATGGCACAGAAATTTGAAGCAATTCTGGAAAATACGATTTTGAAGAAAAAAGTGATGGAGGAGCTCAGCCTGTCCTCGTTTCCGGCAAAAATGAATGCTTCCATTGTGCCGGAATCCAATCTGATGGAGCTGTCTGTGACCGCAGATTCGCCGGAAATGGCATTTCGGATCTTAAAGTCGGTACTGAACAATTATACGAGCATTTCCGACTATATTATTCCGAATGTAGTGTTGGAGACACTGCAGCAGCCGCAGGTTTCCGGTGTGCCATCGAACCAGATTCCGACCAAAAAGTATGCCGCGACCGCATTTCTTGCGGCAGCCCTTGCTATGGCGGCACTCATCGGACTCTTTTCCTTTCTGCGGGATACCGTCAAAAATGAGGCAGAATTCACCCGCAAAATCGATGCGGACCTGCTGGGCGTTGTGTATCACGAAAAGAAGAAGAAAAACAGCTCCATGCTGATTACCAATCCGGCGCGGAGCTTTCTGTATGTGGAATCCTTAAAGCGTATTGCATCGCGTGTGCGGGGGCGTCTGGACCGAAAAGGCGGAAAAGTGCTGCTGGTGACCAGTGTGGCGGAAAATGAAGGAAAATCGACCCTTGCGGCAAATCTGGCGCTTGCTCTTGCAGAAGAGCAGAACCGTGTACTGCTTTTGGACTGCGATTTCCGACAGCCGGCGTTACATAAAATCTTTGAGATTCCGGAAAAAGACGGAAAGGATTTCGGAAAGGTTGTCCTCGGAAAAGAGTCGGCATCCGGCGTTTTTGAGAAACACAAGGATACCAACGTATATACCGGAATCTGCCGTAATCGTCTGGAAGAGCCGTCGCTTGCAATCGGCGGTGAGATTTTCCACCGGATTCTGGAGACATGCCGGACCAATATGGACTACATTATTCTGGATACGCCGCCGATGGGAATGACGGCGGATGCAGAAGAGCTTGCAGAGTATGCCGATGCGGCAGTTCTTTCCGTGCGGCAGGACGGCGTACTGACGAGGGATATCAACGATGCGATTGATGCATTGAACCAGAAAGAGGAAAAAGTGATCGGCTGTGTATTTGGAAATGTTTACCCGGGATTCGGTGAGCGGATCGGCAACAGCTACGGTTATGGATATGGATACGGCACCTACAGCAGGGCAGAACGATAAGAGGGAGCAAAGAGCATGAGCAGAGAAACGTATGAAACCTATTCGGCGGAACCGGAGAAAATCGATCTGATCGCCTTTCTGGCAGAATATTTCCAGGCATTCCGAAAATTCTTTTTGGGCGTGCTGATTCTTGTGATCCTCATGGGAGGCGGCTCCTTTCTGACGGCAAAGCTGCGGTATCAGCCCATGTATGAGGCATACACCTCATTTGTGGTCGGATCAAACCGCGCGGTCGGCTATTCCTATTATGACAATGTGACGGCGCAGCAGCTTGGAAAAACCTTTCCTTATATCGTAACAAGCGGTGTATTAAAGGATGTTGTAGCACGGGATCTTCAGGTGGGAGCAGTGACATCCCAAATTGAGGCGAGCGTGATGGAAAACACCAACCTGTTCACAATTCGCGTAAAAGATTCTTCACCGGATACGGCATATCGCGTACTTCAGTCCGTCATTACCAATTATCCGGAGGTAGCAGAGTACATAATCGGTGCGACAACGCTGACGGTGGTAGACGACAGCGGCGTACCGGTATCCCCGATCAACAGCCAGGATGCGGTACATGCCGGAATGATCGGAGCAGCGGCGGGACTTGCCGTTGCACTGCTTTTGGTCTTCATCTATGTGAGAACAAGAAAAACAATTCGCCAGGCAGATGACGTGAAAAAGCTGACGAACGCAGCGTTCCTTGGAAATCTGCCGGAGGCGAAAATCAAGAAACGAAGCAACGTAAAAGAACAGACCATCACGATCTGTAACCCCAAAGTGCCGGATTCCTTCAAAGAAGCAATGCAGCTCATCCGGACAAGAACAGAGGACGGGCTTGGAAAAGCCGACTGTCCTGTTTTGCTTGTGACAAGCTCTGTGCCGGGAGAGGGAAAGACAACCGTTGCCGTGAATCTCGCAGAAGCATTCGCAAAGAAGAAGTACCGCGTAGTGCTGCTGGACGGAGATCTGCGAAATCCGTCGGTATTGAAGTGTATCGGACTTTCCGAGCGGAAGGGACGTGGAATCATAGGAGTGCTGAAAGGACAGATCAGCCTGGATGAGGCACTTACCGATTATCGGGATCTGTCGCTGAAAATTCTGCCGGGTGTCGGAAGTACACAAAATCCGGCCGGCCTGCTGCGTTCCGCGCGGATGAAAACGCTGATCGAAGAATTGAAAGAGGATGCGGATCTTCTGATTATTGATACGCCGCCGTGCGGAGTACTGTCGGATGCATCCCTTTTGGGCGGAATCGCAGATTCTGCAGTTCTTGTCGTACACCAGGGAACTACCAAGGACCGTGAAGTACAGCGGGCACTGGAATTCTTCGAGGATTCGCAAATTCCGGTCTGCGGCTATGTACTGAACGGCGTGCCGGAGGGTGCGACAGGCTACGGATACAGCACCTATGGCGGTTATGGCTACGGAAAATATGGTTATGGTTACGGAAAGTACGGCTATGGAAAAGAAAAAGAAGGCCGGAAAAGTAACCAGTCGGTGAAAGAATAGGGGGAAGAAAACATGAGGGAATCTGGAATTTATCAAATGTATCTGAAAAATCTGCTGGACCGGCTGCTTGCACTGGTTGGAACGGCAGCACTGTCGTGGTTGCTGATTTTGCTTGGCATAGCGATCCATCTCGATTCGCCGGGACCGATTTTCTTCCGGCAGAAGCGGGCAGGAAAGAACGGCACGTATTTTTACATATATAAATTCCGCACGATGCGTATCGATACCCCACATGATATGCCGACCCATATGCTGAATAATCCCGATCTTTTCATCACAAGAGTCGGACGGTTTCTCCGGAAAACATCCCTCGATGAGCTGCCACAGCTCTTTAATATCCTGAAGGGCGATATGGCGCTGGTTGGCCCGCGTCCGGCACTCTGGAATCAGTATGACCTCCTTGTGGAGCGTGAGCAGTACGGCGCAAACAGCGTCCGTCCGGGTCTTACCGGATGGGCACAGATCCATGGACGGGATGAGCTGCCGATCCGGCAAAAAGCTGAACTGGATGGATATTATGTGCACCATATCCAGCTCAAAATGGATCTGGAATGTCTCTGGAGAACAGCAGGAGCCGTACTGCGGCAGGATGGAATTCACGAAGGCAGACTGGAAAAACAGCAGATGAAGGGTGCAAAAGAGGTTGTGAAGGTTGGAAAATAGAAGAAGATAAAAAAGATAGAAAAAGACAGAGAAAGATAGAAAAACAGCAAAAGATAGAAAAAGTAGTAAAAGACAGCAAAAGATAGAAAAAATAGCAAAGATAGCAAAAGATAGCAAAAGATAGGAAGAAACGGGCAGGATGTTTTTGGGAAGGAAAGCATGCTGCCTCGTTTTACATAGAAGCTGGAAAATAATGAGAAAAGTAATTGCATATTGATTGAAAGATGATATAATTTATAAAGAAAATAATGAAATTAGTAATGAAACAATGCGGAATATTACACCGAAACAGGAAAGAAAAATGAAAAAACGAATTCTAATTGTAACCAATCATTCGTATATGTTCTGGCAGTTTCGCAAAGAATTGGTGGAAGCCTTGCAGAAAGAGCATGAAGTGATTCTTGCCATGCCATTTGTCGGGCATGAAGAAGATTTTCGGAAAATGGGAATCGAGTGTATTCCCGTATCCATGAACCGACGTGGCGTGAATCCTTTTGCCGAGGCAAAGCTGTTGCGGGACTATAAGCGGCTTCTGCAAAAAATCAGCCCGGACTTTGTGCTTACATATTCCATTAAACCAAATATCTATATGGGTCTGCTCTGCAGTTGCAAAAAGATTCCCTATTATGCCAACGTACAGGGACTTGGAACTGCATTCCAAAAACCAGTACTGGCCGGATTTGTTACGGTACTGTATCGAATCGCTTTCCGAAAAGTAAAATATGTCTTTTTTGAAAATAAAGAAAACGCCCGCGAATTTGGCGAACGAAACATCGTATCGGCAGATCGTCAGGTTGTTCTGCCCGGTGCGGGAATTAACCTGGAAAAATACAAAATGGAACCTTACCCGAATCACAGCCGTGTCCATTTTCTGTATCTCGGACGAATCATGAAAGAAAAAGGAATAGAAGAACTCTTTTATGCCGTTCGGCGGCTGAAAGAAGAAAACGAAGACTTTGTCCTTGATCTGGCCGGATTCTTTGAAGATATCTACAAAAAGCAGGTAGAAGAACTGGAACAGCTTGGAATCGCCCATTTTTACGGCTTTCAGTCAGACCCGCGCCCATTTTATGCAGAAGCAGACTGTGTCGTTCTTCCCAGCTATCATGAAGGCATGAGCAACGTCCTCCTGGAAGCAGCGGCAACCGGCCGCCCTGTTATCACAAGCAATATCCCGGGCTGCCGGGAAAGCGTAGAAAATGGAAAAAGCGGTCTGCTGGTTGAAGTAAAAAACAAAGAGATGCTGTATCAGGCAATGAAAAAGATGCTGCATTGCAGCAGAGAAGAACGGGAAAAAATGGGTAAAGCAGGAAGAGAGAAGATGAAAAGAGAGTTTCGGAAGGAAGCTGTGGTGGAGAGAACGGTGAGAAGTCTGGAGTAAGATGAAAGAGGAAAGAGAAAATTTTAGTAAGACAAAAGGAGAAATGTAAAAGATGTCCATAACGAATTATTGGTTTCAATTAATCTGGCTTTTGACAGTAGGAATGGTTCTGGCAATATCTCTGCCGAAAAAGCAGGAAATCGTTATGGGAAGGATAGAAGAAAGATGGCAGATAGCACCGGCAGTGCTTCTAGTGGTTCCATATATATTGGCGGCAACACTAAGATCCGATAATTTTGGAGATACCTATGCCTACCGAAGTGTCTTTAGAGAAGCACCTAGTAAAATAGCTGCGCTTCCACTCTATCTCGAGGGAATAAAAAAAGATAAAGGTTTTTCGGTCTTAATTGTGATTATAAAAGCTCTTATTGGAAATTCACCTATTCTGTTTTTCATGTTCATAGCTACTGTGCAAATGTTATGTATGGCATTTATTTATCGAAAATATAGTGAAAACTATTGGATGAGTATTTTTGTTTTTGTTGCGGGAACAGACTATATGTCTTGGTGTCATAATGGTATCCGACAGTTTTTGGCAATTGCCATTATCATGGCAGGATTTCCATTACTGCTAAAAAGAAAATATATACCACTGATAGCAATTATTCTATTAGGAGCGACATTTCATGCGTCAGCATTGCTTATGATCCCGATCATTTTTATTGTGCAGGGAAAGGCATGGAATAAAAAGAGTGTGCTGTGCATTTTGGGATGTATTTTAATATTAATATTTGTAAATCAGTTTACAGATGGAATGAACAATATACTATCAAATACACAATATTCTAATATGGTAGCGGATTGGAAAGAGTGGGAAGATAACGGAACTAATCCGATCAGGGTATTTGTCTATTCCATTCCCATGATTTTATCTATTATTGGACGTAAGCAAATCAAAGAAGCAGACAATCCGGTAATTAATATTGTGACAAATTTCTCGATTTTGACCAGTGTAATTGCAATGGTGTCTATGAAAACTTCTGGAATATTTATAGGACGATTGATTTCATATGGATCTATGTATTCTGCATCCATTTTACTACCTTGGGAAATTGAAAATATTTTTACGAGAAATTCAACCATAATCATAAAAAGTGCTACTGTGTTAGGATATATTGGATTCTTTTATTATCAGATGCATTTTACATGGGGGCTTATATGAAAAATCCAGAAATTAGTGTAATTATGGGGATATACAATTGTGCAGATACGTTGTCAGAAGCGATTGAGTCTGTTTTAGGTCAGACGATGAGTGAATGGGAATTGATTATGTGCGACGATGGATCATCCGATGCAACGTCTGAAGTGGCAGAATTCTATATAAAAAAATATCCAGAAAGAATGGTATTGCTGAAAAATAAAGAAAATAGAGGACTTAACTATACCTTAAATCGTTGTTTAAAAATGGCAACAGGAAAGTATATTGCAAGAATGGATGGAGATGATATTTGTTTGCCAGAACGATTTGCGGTTGAGTATGAAATATTAGAAAAAGAAAAAGTAATTTCGATTGTAAGCACAGATATGGGGTATTTTGATGAGACAGGAATATGGGGGAATATAAGTCATCCTGAATATCCCAAGAAAGAGGATTTTTTGCATGGATCTCCGTTTTGTCATGCACCATGTATGGTGAGAAAAGAAGCATATGATGCGGTGAAAGGATATACAGAGAAAAAGCGTTTGTTGCGAGTAGAAGACTATCATTTATGGATAAAAATGTACGAGGTCGGATATAGAGGCAAAAATATTCCCAAACAGCTTTATCTTATGCGAGATGATAAAGCAGCATATAAGAGAAGAAAATTTCGATATAGAGTAAATGAAGCATATGTACGAGGAATGGCAGTGCGAAAACTTGGACTGCCGATAAGCGGATATCTATATGCGATACAACCAATTATTATAGGCATTTTACCTAAGGTGGTATATGACTATTTTCATAAAAGAAAATTGGAAAGTAATTCGAAAAAAAATAATGTGTGCAAAAATAAGTGATAGGAAGGGATGGATACATGATACCGAAGAAAATACATTATTGTTGGTTTGGAAAAGGGAAGAAATCCAAATTAGCTTTAAAGTGCATAAGGAGCTGGCGTCAGTATTGTCCAGAGTATGAAGTTATTGAATGGAATGAGGAAAATTTTGATATAGATATGAATGGGTATACGCGAATGTGTTATGCCGAAAAAAAGTATGCGTATTTAAGCGATTATGTCAGACTTTGGGTAGTGGAAAAGTATGGAGGAATCTATTTTGATACAGATGTAGAAGTAATTAGATCGCTGGAAGAATTGTTAAGAAATGATGCATTTTTTTGCTTTGAAAATAAGCAATATGTAGCTTCGGGATTGGGATTTGGATCTGTTGCACATGGAAAAGTGATTCAAGCGATGTTGAAAGAATATGAGATATTACTGGACGGGAAAAATGGAGTAAGAATGTGTCCGAAATTGAATACACAAGCGTTGGTAGCATTGGGGTTAAAACAGAATGGTAGAAAACAAAATGTGTGTGAAGCGGTAATATATCCTATGGATGTTTTGAATCCATATAACAGCGCTACCGGAAAATTAGAAAAAACAGAAAATACATTTTCCATTCACTGGTATGAGGCAACGTGGATGAGTAAACACTTAAAAATTCGTGGCATGATAACAAGACCAATACACAGAATATTTGGTGTAGATGTCTTTCAGAGGTTCCGCAAATGAAAAAGAAATTGCTAATTGTGTCTCATGCTTTAGAATTAGGTGGAGCAGAAAGAAGTCTTATCGGGTTATTAAATGCATTTGATTTTGAAAAATATGATGTAGATTTATTTTTATTACGGCATGAAGGGGAATTAATGAGAGAAATCCCATCAGCTGTTAATTTATTGCCAGAAATTCGCGCTTATACAGTATTAGCGCGACCGATAAAGCGGACTTTAAAGGAAGGACATTTCATATTAAGTATGGCAAGACTTGCGGGGAAAATGGCAGCGGCAAAATATAATCGAATACATAAATATACAGACAGTGATGTGGCGTTAGAATATAGTCATAAATATACTTGTCCATTTATGCCAAAAATTCAATCCAATGAAGTATATGATTTAGCAATCAGCTTTTTGACACCGCACTATTTTGTTGATAGAAAAGTACATGCAAAAAGAAAAATAGCCTGGATTCATACAGATTATTCTCGTATACAGGTGAATATTGCTTCTGAAACCGCAATGTGGAAGAACTATGATTATATTGCTTCGATTTCTGATGCAGTAACAGAGAATTTTCTTTCGGTTTTTCCTATGTTCAAGGAAAAGATTATTTTGATTGAAAACATCTTGCCGGAAGAATTTGTGAAAAAGCAGGCAAATGAATTTTTAGTGGATAAAGAAATGAATGCAAAAGGGATAAAAATACTATCTATTGGGCGATTCTGTAAGGCTAAGAATTTTGATAATGTACCAGAAATTTGTCAACGGATACGTGAAAGAGGGATGGATATAACATGGTATTTGATTGGTTTTGGCAGAGACGAAGAATTGATTAAAAGAAAAATTGCAGAAGCTAATATGCAGGAATATGTAAAAATTCTTGGAAAAAAAGAGAATCCATATCCATATATTCAGGCATGTGATGTTTATATACAGCCTAGTCGATATGAAGGTAAATGTGTTACGGTTCGTGAGGCTCAGATGTTAGGAAAACCTGTAATTATTACAAATTATGAGACAGCTAAGGAACAATTGGAAAGTGGTGTAGAGGGCATAATTGTACCTATGCAAAATCAGGAGTGTGCGGATCAAATATTTGATTTGCTAAATAATAATTGTCTGTTAGAGCAACTATCATTCAACTGTCAAATGAGAAAGTATTCAAATAAGGAAGAAGTGAAAAAAATATATCGTATATTGGAAAAGAGTAATTGTGTGGGTAAAAGGTAGAAATGGTGCAAAACAATTATAATAATGATGTTGGTTAGATATTATAGCTATCCATAAGTGGGAGTATCTGAGGGTGTTATATTGAGAGCAATAGTATGTTGCGATTTGTACAGGATATTTTATAGATGAAAATAAGGCAATTGATGTTGATAAGGGAGAAATTTCTATGCCTAAAATAAGTGTGATTGTACCAGTGTATAAAGCAGAAAAATTCTTAGCTACTTGCATAGAAAGTATTTTAAATCAAACATATGGCAATTTGGAAATAATATTAGTCGATGATGGATCACCTGATTCATGTGGAAAAATTTGTGAAAAATATGCTTTAAGTGATAGTAGAGTTAAGGTGGTTCATCAGAAAAATGCAGGAGTTGCTGCTGCAAGAAATGTAGGATTAGATTTAGCTGAGGGAGACTATGTAACTTTTGTTGATAGCGATGACTATATTCAACCTCAGATGTATGAAAAAATGATAAGATGTGCGGAACATAATCATTGCGATTTAGTAATGTGTGATTGTATAAAGGTATATTCGGATGGAAGAAAAACTATTTATTCTCACAATATTCGTGGCGGGTTATATGAGGAGAAACAATTGCATCAAGAATATTATCCTCATTTACTAATTACTCGTTCGATAGAATATCCTGCTACAATTTCCAACTGTGTGTGCATGGTAAAAAATATGCGACAAAGAATGCCACGATATGAGATTGGAATTCGATTTTCTGAAGATTGGTTTTGGGGATGTCAATTGATGCTTAGAATACATTCGTTTTATTATATGAAAGGACAAGCCTACTATATGTATAACTGCAGCAATCAAAGTTCAGTAACACATACATTTACGTCTGATAAATGGGACGATTATAAGGCTTTGTATGCACGATTCCAGGAAGAATTTAGTCGAAGCGAAATATATGATTTTAGGGATCAACTTGACAAGGTATTATTATTTTTTATTTATAACGCTATTGGGGATATATTCTGTTCGAGTGTTCTTACTATAGGTGAAAAAAAAAGAATGGTTAATAAAATATTATATGAAGATAGCGTTAGGAATATGTTTAAACAGTTGAAAATTGGCAAATTGTGTGTTCCTAAAAAACAAAAACTATTAACATTTTGTTATTCGCATCCTGTTTTGCTACCGTTGATATCTTTTTATTTTGAAAAGAGGTATAGAGTGTAATGAAAACACAGCTTTCTGTAATAGTACCAGTTTATAACACAGAACGGTTTTTAAGAAGGTGTATTGAAAGTATTTTAAACCAGAATGTGGAAAAATGTGAATTGATTTTAATTAATGATGGAAGTACGGATTCTTCTGGAAAGATCTGTGACGAATATGCAAAAGAAAATCAATGTATAAGCGTAATTCACCGGAAAAATCAAGGGGTTGGAAAAGCTCGAAATAACGGTGTTTTAGCATCAAGTGGGAAATATATTACTTTTGTAGATAGTGATGATTATTTACCAGATGATCCTACTATATACAGTAAAGCAATTTCAATTTTAGAAAACCATGATGTTGATATAGTAACGTGGCTTTGGCAATTTCAGAATGAAGAGGGAAAATTGACAATAGATCCACATAAAATCCCAACATTTTTTTGTGGAAAAAAATCCATGTTAGAATTTGCAAAAGGGTTGTATTATGGTAGCTATGCAAATGGATTGGTTGTTGGAGTTTGTAATAAGCTGTATAAAAGAGATTATATAAAAAACATTCCATTTGAGGGACGGATATATGAGGACGATGATTGGATGAGCCAGGTGCTAGCTAAAACAGGAAAAATTTTTTGTGAAAAGAAATTCTGGTATATATATGTTCAAAATAATACTTCGCTGACGCATCAAAAATTTCAAGAGCAGAATTTGGTAATGTTGGATATTGTGAAAAGACGAATGTGCTTATTTAAACAAGATAGTTTTATTTGTAGGGAATCGATGAAACTATTTCTGAATTTATATATAGAATTTTGGTTTCGTGCAAAGGAATCGAAAATACAGCCCTATCATGACAGTCAAACATATATACAATTTATGCGAACATTGATGAGGGGAAATGGACTTTGTCTTAAAGATTTTATACGTTACAGTATATTTTATGTTTCACCCAATTTATATCAAATATTAATTTTTAAAATGAGAAAAAGAAAACTATGAAAATTAGTGTTGTTATTCCCGTATATAATAAAGAAAAATATATGGATGATTTATTTCAATGCTTGCTTAGCCAAACATTTGAAGAGTTTGAATGTATTTTAATAGATGATGGATCTACGGATGCATCAGGGGAAATTTGTGATAAAGTTGCTTGTATTGATAAAAGATTTGAAGTAATTCATATTCCAAATAGTGGCGTATCTCATGCGAGAAATGTTGGGATTGATGCCTCGTGTGGAGAATATATTACATTTATTGATGCAGATGACCGCATACCAAATAACTATTTGGAAAATTTGTATGAAACTATTATTGAGAGCGGTGTAGATCTTTCAATATGCACGATTACAAAAATATGGCACTCAGGAAAAAAAAAGAAAATACAATTACCTGGAAGTGGCACTTTTGATATAAGTGAATTGCTTTTGAATTTTGCGGATTATCAAAAAAAAACAGGTATTTATGGATATTGTTGTGGAAAGATAATCTTAAAAGAATTAGTTGGGAATATCCGATTTGATGAAAGAATTAAATTGGCGGAGGATTTTGATTTTTTTCTGAAATTATATCCTAAAGTGAGCAAAATTTGCTTTAATGATAAAACAGAATATTTTTATCTTCAGGAATCAGAGAATTCATCAGCTATGGTTAAGGATAGTGAAATTGACTATAGAACACAGCTGTTTATTAATATTCGCTATAAACATTTTCTTGAAAAAGAAAATGTTTATAGCGGAAGTAATGAGTTGATTGTTTCACAGTTGCTAAGTAATTATGTGATTTTTTCATTGTTGTATTGCAATATTGAAAAATTGAAAAACTGTTTCGAGGAATTACAATTAATTTGTAAATCTGAGGGAATTAAAGCATGCGGACGGAATTTCTTTGAAAAATGGATTTTGTTATTACTATATGAAAACAAATACTATTTATTGAAGATAAGTTTACAGTTAAGACGTTTAATGAGACATTTAATAAGGCGTTTGCTAAGGAGATGATGAGATGCCATATTTTACGGTATTTACTTCGACATATAATAGAGGATATACACTTTTCAGATTATATGAGTCGTTGAAAAATCAGGGAACGACAGACTTTGAATGGTTGATTGTTAATGATGGATCGACAGACAATACGCATCAATTAGTTGAAGAGTGGATCAGGAAAGAAAAAGAATTTTCAATTAGATATTTGGAAAAAGAAAATGGAGGAAAACCAAGAGCAATCAATTATGGGATTCGGTATGCGAGAGGTAAATTCTTTTTTATGGTTGATTCTGATGATTTTCTATTACCGAATGCGTTATCAAAAATGAAAAATTGGTGCAAAGAGATTGAAAATAATTCAGATTATATTGGTGTTGGAGCAGCCAGGGGATTTCCAGATGGTTCTTATATAAAGGGTGTTTCACCTATTGTAAACGAACAAGGATATGTAGACGCTACGAATCTACAGAGAATACAATTTAATTTGGATGCAGATATGTGTGAGGCATATAAGACAAAAATATTGAAAAAATATCCGATGCCGGAATGGCCGGGCGAAAAATTTGCACCAGAACAAATCGCATTGAATGAAATTGCGTTGGATGGTTATAAATTGCGGTGGCATTCAGATATTATTTATCAGTGTAATTATCTGGATGATGGCCTTACCAAGGGAAGCAAAGTATTAGAAAAAAATAACCCAATGGGTTATGCGATGATGTATTGTCATATGCTGAAATATCCTGAGTGTTCAAAAAAGCAAAAATTTTATGCTGCCTGTCAAGTGGTTGCATTATCAATAGTTGGGGGACATATAGAATATGGTTTTCAAGGACAGAATAAAAGATTGATATTATGCGCACTTATTCCGGGTATTTTTTTAGCAATTCGGCGTAGATATCAATTCAGAAAGGTATCAACATGATTTCAATTATTATACCTATTTTTAACGCAGAAAATTATTTGAAAAGAATGTTAGAAAGCATTTTGGGTCAATCATATCAAAAGTTTGAGTGTATTTTAATTGATGATGGTAGTAGTGATTCATCTTATAGTATATGTAAGGAGTATGAAGAAAAAGATACTCGCATGCGTTGCTTTACGCAGAAAAATCATGGAGTTTCTTACACAAGAAATAAAGGAATAAGTTTGGCAAGAGGAAAATTCATAGCGTTTTTGGACGCTGATGATTTTATTCCACCCAATTATCTGTATGAACTAGTAAAATGTTGCGAAATAGGCGATGTTGCAATATGCGATACAGTGTTTCTTGATGAAAAAGCGGTGAAATTTAGATTTACAGTAGGAAAAACTGTATTAACACGAACCGATGCGATAAATGCTCTTTTGATTCGGAAATCTATTAATTCGGGTCCGGCAGGAAAATTGTACAAAAAAGAATTGATTGCAAATTTAAAATTTCCGTCAATAAAAACATATGAAGATATTCTTTTTACATTGGACGCGTTATTAAATGCAAATAAAATTGTAACGACAGATCGAACACAATATTTTTATGTTGAAAATAATAATGGAGCAATGAGTAAGATGATAAAAAATCCTTCATTGGATATCATTATTGCAACAGAAAGGTTGCTTCAGGTTATCGCACAAAGGAAGGATTTAAAGCCAGAATGTTGTTATGTTACAGTATCCCATTTGTTTCAATATGTAATAGGACTTTTTCAGGAGAATAATTATAGAAATTCAGAATTTGTTGATGGGACAAGAAAATTATTCCGGAAATATATGTGTCTTATTCTTACTTGTAGAGCAATTCCTTGGAAAGAGAAACTTGTGTTTTTTTTATTTGGTCAGGGAATATTTTTGCAAAATGGAAAAAGAATTCATTGGATAAGGAAGGAATGAAAATGGCAAAAATTTATATGTATGCTCATGGCGGGAGTGGAAATCATGGATGCGAAGCAATTGTGCGTTCTACATGTGATATGTTAAACAATCCATTATGGGATGAAATATTGCTCATTTCTTCTAAAACGGAAGAAGATATAAAATATGGGTTAGATAAAATTTGTACAATTAAGAAAGATGTACAGTCATATTCCAAAATAACTTTACCATTTATTCGGGCATATATAGCATTAAAATTAAAAAATGACTATGTGCCGTTAGATAAACTTAACTATAAGAAAACCATTGACATGGTGCATAAAAACGACATTGTATTATCTATAGGCGGTGATAATTATTGTTATGCTGATGTGAATAAATATATTATGCTACATAATATGATGATTTCTAGGGGAGCCAAGACAGTATTATGGGGATGTTCTATCAATCCGGAAGTATTGAGTAATCCGGAAATTGTTAATGATGTGAGACAATATCAGCTTATTACAGCAAGAGAATCTATTACTTATAATGCACTGAAAAAAATAAATCCCAATACCATACTTGTTGCAGATCCTGCATTTGGACTCAAAACAGCATATGCAGAAATTCCATCTAAGTTTATCAATAAAAACATGGTAGGAATTAATTTGAGTCCGATGGTACAAAAAGAAGAAAAGATTTCAGGAATTATAATGAAAAATTATGAGATCTTGATAGAACATATTTTGAAAGAAACAGATATGGCAATTGTATTAATTCCTCATGTAATCTGGGATGACAGTGATGATAGGATACCATTAATGCAGTTGTATGAACGTTATAAAAAAAGTGGAAGAGTTTTAGTAATAGAAGATCAAAATTGTTCAAAACTTAAGTATGCGATTTCAAAATGTAGATTTTTTGTTGGGGCAAGAACGCATTCCACTATTGCGGCATATTCTTCGGGGATACCAACACTGGTTGTAGGATACTCTGTAAAGGCAAGAGGAATTGCTAGGGACTTGTTTGGAGATGAAGAACAGTATAGTTTATCTGTTCAAAGGCTGAAAGAAACAGATGAGTTGCTTAAAAAGTTTAGATGGATATTAGAAAATGAAGAATTAATCAAAAAACAATTAAATAGCAAAATACCAGAAGTTATTAAAAGAGCATTAACTGCAAAAGAATATGTTGAGCGATTACTTTAAAGAGGAGATGGTTCATGTCTAGATTAAAAAATTCTGCTAAGAATATTTTGGGGTCATTTGGGAATAATTTTGTGGCTTCTTTATTAGGCTTGATTTCTAGAACTGTGTTTATCTATACATTGGGAGCGGATTACTTGGGACTATCTGGGCTCTTAAGTAATGTTTTAGGATTTTTGGCGATTGGTGAATTGGGGATTGCAACTGCAATTGGGTTCAGTCTTTATAAGCCCTTAGCTGAGAAAGATTATAAGTCCATCAGTACATTAATGTCCGTCTATAGAAAAGCATATTCGGTTATAGGTGTTATTGTGCTTTTAGCTGGAATTATTCTATTTCAATTCTTAGATTTTTTTGTTCCCGTAGAACAACAGCCAGACGGAACAACCTTTGCTTACTTTGCGTTTTTAATTAATACTGTTATTGGTTATTTTTTATCATATAAGACCACACTGATATCCTCAGATAACCAAGCGTTTAGACTGATTCCAATTAATGTATCAATAAATTGTGTTCAAACACTTTTGCAGATTATTGCATTGTTAATTTGGAAAAGTTATATTGTATATTTAACAATACAGATCGGATGCTCGATCGTTTTGATGGCCGCACAAAATTTATACATAACAAAAAAATATGATAAAGTTACTTTTTATTCAAAGGATAGACTGACAGGTGCTCAAAAACAGGAAATTCAAAAAAATATATCAGGATTGATTGTTGCAAAAATAGGAGACTATTTGGTTAATTCAACGGATAATCTTATTATTACAAAACTTGTAAGCTTAGTAGCCACAGGAATATATTCCAACTATCTTTTGATTCGGAATCTGATCAACGGATACATAAGTGCTTTGTTTGCAGGTGTCACTGCTGGAATAGGAAATATAGTGGCAGTGGAGAATGATGAAAAAAAATTAGATGTATTTAATACAATGTTTTTCATTGCCTTTTTTATTTATAGCATAGAAGCTACATGTTTTATGTGTTTATTTAATCCATTTATTGGTGAAATTTGGATTGGTGAAAAATACTTATTTAGAACAGGAACTGTAGCAATTATTGTAATAAATAATTATCTGACAGGATTACGAATGCCACTCATTACCATGAAGGGAGCAGCGGGGAAATATTTAGAAGATGCTTGGGTTCCATTTGCTTTTGCGATTATTAACTTGGTTGCATCTATCTTATTTGCTAAGCCGTTTGGGGTTTCAGGAGTTTTTCTGGGTACAATTGTTGGCAGTCTACTTACTGCTGATTGGTATAGGCCAATTGTAATCTATAGATCTGTATTTCATTGTCCTGTTAGAGCGTATTATAAACGATATGTATTATATGTTTGCTTAGGGATTATCTATATTGCACTGGCATATTGGACTTGCACCTGGATTTCTAGGGGAAATATCTACTTTAGATTTGTAGAAAAAGCGGTTGTTGCTATTGCTATTCCAAGTGGATTTAATTATATTTTGTTTCACCATACCAATGAATTTAATTCTGTAATGAAGCTTATGAAACGTATTGGAAAAAGACCGTTGGGCAAAATTAAAGACTTTTTAAAACGGAGAAATTATGAATAAAAAAGTTAGCATTATTATTCCATGCTTTAATGGAGAACGTTTTATTGATAGATGTTTACATTCTATTGAAATTCAAAATTATCCACATATTGAAGTGGTTGTGGTAAATGATGGATCGATAGATCAAAGTGAATCCAAGATATTGGAATGGAAAGAAGTACTGGAAAATAAAAAGATTTCATTAATATATATTAAACAAAAAAATCAAGGGATTGGAAGCGCAATAAATACCGGCCTGAAATATATTTCTGGAGAGTATTTATTATTATTGGACATCGATGACGAGTATTTGCAAGGTGCATTGTTAGAGCGAGTACAGTTTTTAGAAAGTCATAGGGAAATGGATGTAGTGCGTTCGAATGGGTGGTATGTAAGAAAAAATGGAAAAAGCCTGTTTATTTATGATGAATGTGAGAAAAATATTCAGGATGTTTTTACGGCATTATTGGAAGGGAAGACAAATAATTGGGCTGGAAGTTATATGGTTAGAGTGTCTTCCTTGTTTAAATTTTATCCTGAAAGAGAAATTTATCAATCAAAATATGGACAAAATTTACAACTGTTATTGCCATTGCTTTACAATAAAAAATGTGGATTTATTGATAAACCACATATGAATTATAACCAGCAAGAAAATTCATTAACCAAAACTAATGTTGAAAAGAGTAAAAAGAAAAAGAGTTTAGATAATGCGAATGGTTTTCGTGATATTAGAGAACATATGGTTCAGATTATTATTCATGATGAAAGGGAACGAGAATATTATCTAGATATTATACAAAATTTTTACTGGAGAAGTGTCATGCAGATTGCAGGGGTGTATAATGATGACATTTTGATGAAAGAAGCTTTTTTGAAATTAAAAATAAATAAAAATGTACAATTGGATGACTATATTATATATTGTCGTTTGACACATCCTGAACTTGTTTTATTATTACGTTTGTTTAGAAAAATAAAATCTAAATTAGGAAATTTGTGAAGGCAGATCATGCAAAGGGCTATGATGATTATATATATGGCCGTGAGACTATGTGATGCTTATGTCAAAAAAAGTGCAAAAGAATTACAGTATGATTACAACAGGCTTTGTTGAACAGGAAGGTGAAGATTATGCCTAAATTCGCAGATAAAAGTCAATGCACAGGTTGCACTGCCTGTGTAAGCATTTGTCCACGGAACTGTATTCAGATGAAAAAAGATAATGCAGGATTTGAGTTTCCGGTAATTATGGAGCGGTCTGCGTGTATTGCTTGTGGGGCTTGTGAAAGAGTATGTCCCGTGTTAATGAAGAAAAAAGATGATGAAAACCTATCAACGTCTGCATATGCGGCATTCTCTAACAATAATGCACTTCGACTGGAGAGTTCCTCCGGTGGAATTTTCTCTGAGTTAGCAGCTACCATTTTACAGCGAGGCGGAGTGATCTATGGTGCAAGCTATGATGACGAAGGCGTAGTCAGACATATTGAGATCAAAGAGCAAACAGAACTCGGCAAACTACAAGGAGCGAAATATTCGCAAAGTATTTTAGGAGACTGCTTTTTAAGCATAAAAAAACAACTGGATTCCGGACGAATAGTGTTGTTTTCAGGTACACCTTGTCAGGTAGCCGGATTGAAAGCTTTTTTAAAACGAGATTATGAGAATTTGGTCTGCATAGATTTTGTATGTCATGGAGTGCCGTCTCCGATGGTATGGGAAAAATATGTAAAGTATCGATCTCTAACGGATAATAGTGATTCATTTCCACAGCATATAAATTTGCGAAATAAGGAAAGTGGTTGGAGTCATTACGCATACTCGGTTGAATTTGCTTATGCAGACAAGAAACGCTATTTATGTAAAAATGGTGATGATCCCTTCATGCAATTATTTGTAAAAGATTATATTTTGCGGGAATCTTGTAGTAGCTGTCATTTTAAAGGATATCATCGTGTTAGTGATATAACATTAGGCGATTTCTGGGGAATATGGAATATTAATCCCAAAATGGACGATAATAAAGGAACATCTCTTATATTAACGCATACTGCAAAAGGCGAAAAAATGATGAACGCAGTTTCTGAAAACATAAAATGTGAACAAGTTTATTTGGAACAGGCGGCAAGAGAAAATCCATCGTTATTGAGATCATCAGTTCATAAACAAAATAGAGATATTGTTTTAAAAACTATTGAAAGCGAAAATTTTCAGGAAATATTGCCATTACTTCAAGTAAAACAACCACAAAGGCGAAGTAAGAAGGAAATAATTAAGCGTGTACTCAAAAAGCTGTGTGGGTTAGGATGAGTCACGATAACGGAGGACATTATCAATGAAATGGCTACGGCAGCACAAATGGACGCTCATTATCAGCGTACTTCTATTCCTCGGAATCACAAACTGCCAAAACCTCGACCAATCAAAACACTCCCTAAGCTACTCTTCCTATCAGATCCCCTCCGACAAAATCGATACCCCAATCCGGATTTTGCAGCTGACGGATCTGCACAACAGCGAGTTTGGAGAAGACAATCAGGAGCTGATTGACCGGATAGCAAGTCAGTCTCCCGATCTGATCCTGCTCACGGGGGATCTGTTAAATTCCGGAGAGCCTGTCACAGAGATTGCTACCAATTTGATTTCTTCTCTATGCGAGATTGCTCCCGTCTATCTGTCCTTGGGAAATCATGAGATAGAATACCAGGACAATTTTGGCACAGACGTCACACAATTGTATCAGGCCGCCGGTGCAATCGTTCTGGAGCACCAATACCGGGATATCACCGTAAAAGGCCAGTCTCTTCGCATTGGCGGCATTTACGGTTACTGCCTGCCGGACAAATACCTGGAAACGGAGGAAGCTGATCTTAGCGAATGCATGTTTTTATGGGATTTTGAGAATACCGACCGTTACAAGATCCTGCTTAGTCATCTTCCGATTGCCTGGCTGAAAAATGATGCCCTGGAGGAATGGAACATGGACTGCGTGTTTTCTGGTCATCTTCACGGAGGGCAGGTCATTTTGCCTGGAATCGGCGGCGTATATGCGCCGGATATGGGCTGGTTTCCGGGACGGCTGAAGGGTGTTTTTGATTCAAAGGATGGAAAACGGCATCTGGTTTTGTCTGCGGGGCTTGGAAATACGGAGGTGATTCCGCGGTTCAACAATATTCCGGAGATTGTCTGCGTGGATCTTGTACCGGAAGGAGGATGGTGAAAAAACTTGCACATGGATTAGGGCTGCGAATGTTACGGTTCGCTGGGAACCAGTGAACCGTAACTTAATCTGGGCATATTGTTTCACAGGATCGGCTGGCAGCTTGACATGTCGCCGGTCCTGTATTATAATAACGATGTTCACGAAAATGAAAGGATAGATGTACATGAACAAACAAGAATCTGATATTTTGAACGTGATCCTGCAATACCACTGCCGGAACCAGCGTGCGCTGGCGGAGCGGTGTGGGTTTTCACTGGGAATGGTAAACCGTTCGGTGAAAGCGCTGCAGGGGCAGGGTTTTTTAACAACAGATATGGAGCTGACGGAAAAAGCCAGGCTTGAGATGGCAAAGCATCGCCCGAAAAACGCGGTGATTCTGGCTGCCGGATATGGAATGCGGATGGTGCCGATTAATATGGAAACGCCGAAAGGACTTTTGGAAGTAGAGGGGGAACCGCTGATCGAGCGGCTGATCCGTCAGCTTCATGCGGTAAAGGTGAAGGAAATTTATGTTGTCGTTGGTTTTAAAAAGGAACAGTACGATTATCTGGTTGACCAGTATGGCGTGAAGCTGGTTGTCAATATGGAGTATGCAGAGAAAAACAACCTGCATTCCCTGGCAAAGGTATTGCCACAGCTTGGCGAAACGTATCTTATGCCGTGCGACCTCTGGTGCCGGGAAAATCCGTTTTCGGAGTATGAGTGGTATTCCTGGTATCTGGTGAGCGATGCAAAGGATCCCGACAGTACGGTTCGTGTGAGCCGGAAATGGGAGCTTGTGCTCGCGGGCGGGGAAAAAGAAGGAAATCATATGATCGGCATCAGCTATCTAACGGATCCTGTGGCGCAGTCGATGGCGCGGCGAATCGAAACGATGGTACAGGACCGCCGGTATGACCATGTTTTCTGGGAGGATGCCCTTTTTGCGGAAAACGGGATGCCGGTGCAGGCAAAGATTGTCCCGGAAGGAGCTGTGGTGGAGATCAATACCTACGAGCAGCTGCGGGAACTGGATGAGAATTCGGATCAGCTGAAGTCGGATGCGATGGCAGAAATTGAACGGGTGCTTTCGGTTTCCGGTGAGGAGATTACGGGAATTGAGGTCCTGAAAAAGGGAATGACAAACCGTTCGTTTTTATTCCGCTGTCGCGGCGGGCGGTATATTATGAGAATTCCGGGGGAAGGCACGAGTCTTCTGATCAACCGCAGGCAGGAGGCGGCGGTATATCGGACACTGGACGGAAAGGGCATCTGCGATGAAATCGTGTCGATCAATCCGGAAAACGGCTATAAGATTACGAAATACCTGGAGGGTGCGCGTGTCTGCGATCCGGAAAACCCTGAGGATGTGCAGGCCTGTATGAAAAAGCTCCGTTCCTTCCATGAGGAGCATCTGAGCGTGGAGCATACGTTTTCGCTGTTTGACCAGATCGCATACTATGAAAGTCTGTGGGAGGGAGAACCGTCTGTTTATCGGGATTACAGCACGACGAAAGCGCATGTGCTGGAACTTGAGGCTTATCTGGAAGCGCAGCCGAAGGTGTGGACGCTGACGCATATTGATGCGGTGCCGGACAATTTTCTGTTTGTGGAGAAAAACGGCGGAACGGAAATTCGTCTGATTGACTGGGAATATGCGGGCATGCAGGATGCACATGTGGATCTGGCGATGTTCTGCATTTACGCCATGTATGACCGTCCGCAGGTGGATGCGCTGATCGACTGCTATTTTACGGAAGGCTGTCCGCAGGAGGTGCGCACGAAGATTTACGCATACATTGCGGTGTGCGGGCTTTTGTGGAGCAACTGGTGTGAGTACAAGAGCCGGTTAGGCGTGGAGTTTGGCGAGTATTCGCTGAAACAGTACCGATATGCTAAGGATTACTATAAACTTGTTAAGCAGGAGCTTGCCAAAAGCAAAGGTCAGGAAGAATAAGAGGGTGGAAGAATGAAAGCGATGGATGTGGGGCAGAGACCGGAAAGTGAAATTCAGCAGAAAAATCATGTAGAACGTGCAATTATCATGGCGGCGGGAACGGGAACGCGGATGCGGCCGGTAACGCTTACTACGCCGAAACCGCTGATCCGTGTGAAGGGTGTCCGCATGATTGATACGGTGATTCAGGCGCTGCATGAAAATGGAATTTATGAGATTTATGTAGTAGTGGGATATCGGAAAGAGCAGTTTGCGTGCCTTACCGCAGAATATAAAGGTGTGACACTGATCGAAAATCCATACTGGGATTCCTGCAATAATATTGCATCGCTCTATGTGGCGCGGGAACAGTTGGAAAATGCAATGATTCTGGATGGGGATCAGATTATATACAAAAAAGAAATTCTTGCACCGGAATTTACGCATTCTGGCTACAATGCTGTCTGGACGGACGAAAAGACGGATGAATGGCTGATGCAGGTGAAGGATGGAATCGTGTGTTCCTGTAGCCGGACCGGCGGTAAGGGCGGCTGGCAGCTCTTCAGTGTATCACGTTGGAACCGGGAGGACGGAAAGCGGCTGAAACGCCACCTGGAACTGGAATTTGAAAAAAAACAGAACCGCCAGATTTACTGGGATGATGTGGCGATGTTCTGTCATTTTGAAGAATATGAGCTTGGCATTTATCCTATGCAGGAAGGCGATCTGATTGAGATTGATGATTTCTCGGAACTCTGCGATCTGGATCCGTCTTACTGCGGATATGAGGCACAGGGGCAGGAAAAATCAGAAGAAAAATAAGCTGGATCGGGCAGTATAGCAGAAAGGAACAGAAAACATGAATACAGTTGATGAAAACAGAGTGGCGAAAAAGAAACAGAGCGGAAAAATACGGAAAAAAGGTCAGATTGACTGGATGATCACGCTGCTGCCGCTGGGACTGATTGCAGCGCTCAGCATTTTGTTTTTCCTCCTGCCGGAACAGTCCAACACAGTTCTTGCGAAGGTACGCTTCTTCTTGGGAGATACCTTTGGAGTCTATTATCTTGCAATTGGCCTTGGCGTTTTTCTGCTCTCTTTGTATCTGGCATTTTCAAAATATGGCGATATTGTGTTAGGAGAGCAGGATGAGAAACCGAAATATTCTTTTTTTGCCTGGGGATCCATGATGTTTACGTGCGGCCTTGCGGCAGACATTCTGTTTTATTCTTTTGCAGAATGGGTGATGTATGCTGCTGATCCGCAGATTGAAAAGATGGGCGGAATCCAGGAGTGGGCGGGCGTGTACCCGCTGTTTCACTGGAGTCTGATTCCGTGGGGCTTTTATCTCGTTCTCGCTGCCGCATTTGGGTTTATGCTGCACGTGCGGAAACGGAACCGGCAGCGGTATTCAGAAGCCTGCCGTCCGATTATGGGAAAACAGACGGACGGCATCGGCGGACGGCTGATTGATCTGCTGGCGGTATTTGCACTCCTTGCAGGAACGGCAACGACATTCAGCGTGGCAACGCCGCTGATGGCAAGTGCAATCAATGCATTGTTTCATATCAATCTGGACCGGAACGCAGTGACAATTGTGATTCTGCTGATTACGTGTTTTGTGTACACGTATTCGCTGCTTCACGGCTTCCGCGGAATCGGTTTTCTGGCAAAGCTCTGCATCTATCTGTTTTTCGGGCTACTGGCGTACGTGCTGCTGTTCGGCGGACAGACGCGGTATATTATCGAGACGGGATTTTCATCGCTGGGACGGATGATTCAGTATTTCCCGACGTTGGCGACCGATACCGATCCGCTGCGCGAGACGCATTTTCCGCAGAACTGGACTATTTATTACTGGGCATACTGGATGGTATGGTGCGTGGCGGCGCCATTTTTTATCGGAAGTATTTCCCGGGGAAGAACGGTGCGGCAGACAATCCTTGGCGGATATGGATTCGGCGTTGGCTCCACGATTTTAAGCTTTATCATCCTGGGAAATGAATCGATGGGGATGCAGATGGCGGGAAAAGCGGATTTTATCGCGCGGTATGCCAAAGACGGTGATCTCTATGGAATGATTATCGCCATGATCCAGAAGATCCCGTGTGCATCGCTGGTTCTTGTCGTTCTGCTGCTCACGATGATTGCCTTTTATGCGACCTCGTTTGATTCGATTGCGCTGACGGTTTCCTGCTACAGCTACCGCCGTCTGGAAGAGGGACAGCAGCCATCGAAAGCGATTCAGCTTATGTGGTGCCTTCTGCTGATTCTGCTTCCGATTGCACTGGTCTTTTCCGAAAGCTCTATGAGCAATCTGCAGTCGGTCAGTATCGTGGCAGCGTTTCCGATCGGAATGGTAATTCTTCTGATTGTGGCGGGATTCCTAAAGGATGCCGGAGCATATCTGAAAGAAATAAAGAAGAAATGATTTTTTATGCAGCATGAAAATAGAGCCGGATTTCTATTTGGCGGAAATCCGGCTGTGTGCATTTCAGACAGTGTAGGTCTATACAAACAGTGTACACCCCTGCCGCTTGAACTGTTCGATCTTTTCGTCAATGAGCTCCGGCGTTACACCGAGATGCTCGGCAAGACACTGCTTGCAGAAAAACTGTTCTGCGCCGCGGTTGATAAATTTACGGTGGGCGCCGATCTCGTTATGTGTGAGTTCTTTGCCGCACTGCATACAGCGTGCCATCAGAGTTTTACGACCTTTGCACGGTATACTTTTGATGCAAACGGCTCGAGCTCTGTGACAAGGGATGCATTGTTTGCACACAGGTTCTCGCAGGTCCAGACCTCAGTAAGTTCCAGAGTACGGCCAGTGGAGAACGGAAGGCCGATCTCATCCAGATTCATGGCTGCACGCGATTTTTCATCACTGAGATTGAACATGCCGATAGCAAGATTTCCGTTTGCGAGCGCTTTTACATAAATCAGAACGTTGTCATTCCATGCATGGTTTTTCACTTTATACGGCTGACGGCAGAGCGGATCCTGATTGATGCGGATCATTTCATCATTCATGAGAATGCGGCGGGTTTCGTCGCTCATCTCGCGGATGTCGCAGCCGATCATCAGCGGGGAGCCAAGGAATGCCCACAGTGCATAGTGTGTCTGATACTGGACATCGCTGCAGCCGGCCAGTCCAACATTTCCTTTTCCATGCATGCCGACGATCAGCATGTCCATATCGTTGAAGCAGCCGACGCCGTTGTACGGATGCAGTTTTTCCTGCTGTGCCACGAGATCTTTGACAGAATCCCAGGTATCAAAGATGTCGCCGGTGGAACGCCACATGGAAGCGCCGGTTTCTTTGATCCACTCATGCGTTTCATCAGCACCCCAGGAGCAGGCAGAGAAGAGAATGTCGCGGCCGCAGTTCTCGAGTGCCAGTCCCATGCGGCGGTACAGATATTTTCCGTGCAGGATCGGGCTGTGGTAGCAGTAGTCGTATTTTAAGAAATCAACATCCCAGGATGCGAAAGTTTCCGCATCGACAAATTCGTGCTCATAGCTGCCAGGGTAGCCGGCACACGTCATGTTTCCGGCGCAGGAATACATACCGAATTTCAGCCCTTTGGAATGAACGTAATCGGCAACGGCTTTCATACCATGCGGAAATTTTTCCGGATCCGGCACAAGACGGCCGTTTTCATCGCGTTCACGTAAGGACCAGCAGTCGTCAATGACAAGATATTCGTATCCTTTATCGCGCAGGCCGCTCTCGGCCATGACATCAGCAGTTTCAAAAATCATTTTTTCATTGATATTTTCTCCGAAGGTGTTCCAGGAATTCCAGCCCATCGGCGGTGTAAGTTTGATCATAGTATTGACCTCCCGTAAGTTTTGATGTACTTTGAGTATAGATGGATTTCCAGAGCAAAACCATGGAATTTTAAGACAAAAGCATGGATTTTTGCTTCATAAAGAATAAAATACGGGAAAAGGAAAGAATATGCTTGTATCAGAAATGAACGGGATCCGGCCTGTCGATGCCGGGCGGCAGGACTGCCATGATCTGCATTCCTGGGGGCCGGGTGTACGGCAGTGCTATATTATACATTATATTATAAGCGGAAAGGGAACGTTTACCTGCGGGAAAAAGATGTACACACTTACCGCCGGACAGAGCTTTTTAATCTGTCCAGAGCAGGTGGTGCAGTACGCGCCGGATGAGAACGAGCCGTGGGAATATGTGTGGGTTGATTTTGTCGGGGAACAATGCCGGCAGATTCTGGCACGGTCGGTACTGAACCCACAGCAGCCGGCGGCGCCGCCTCTCCGTCAGGAAAGGCTTCTGCCGTATTTTGAGCGTCTCTGCCAGATGGAACTCTATCGCCGAAACAGCCAGGAGGCCGTCGGTGTGCTGCTTGCGCTTCTGGGCGTGTACCAGGATCTGGCGGAGCCGCAGCGGGAGGAGAGAAAGAAGGAAGATCCGCGGATTATGGAAGCGATGGCTCTGATTGCCGCAGGGTATCACAGGAGTGGGTTCTGCGCGGAGACAATTGCGCGGAAAATGGCGGTCAGCCGCACAACGCTGAACCGTCTGTTTCAGAAGAAAATCGGCTGGTCACCAGGACAGTATCTGCTGGAATATCGGCTGCAGCAGTCAGAAAAGCTGCTGCAGATGGGGATGACGGTCAAACAGACGGCGCTGTCGTGCGGATTTGAAGATCCCTTTTACTATTCCCGTGTGTTCCGGAAACACTATGGAATGCCGCCGTCGGATTACCGGCTGGAGTTTGCAGAAATTCAGTGAACGGCGGGCGTTACCGCTCGTCGGAGAGATAATTCCGCATAGAGCGCAGGGCGGACTTTTCCAGCCGGCTGACCTGCGCCTGCGAGATGCCGATTTCCCGGGCAACCTCCATCTGGGTCTGCCCCTCATAGAAACGCATGCGGATGATCTGGCGTTCGCGCTCATTGAGACGGGCGACCGCGTCCTGCAGGGCGAGGTTCTGCACCCAGTTTTCTTCTTTATTTTTCTTATCACTTAACTGATCCATGACATACAGGGTATCGCCGCCTTCCGTGTAGATGGGCTCATACAGACTCATTGGGCTTTGGATTGCATCGAGGGCATAGACGATATCCTCTTTTCCAATGCCGATTTCAGCGGCGATTTCCTCGATCGAAGGCTCTTTCTGGTTCTGCTTGAGATAAAGTTCGCGGGCGCAGATGGCGCGGTAGGCAGTATCCCTGAGGGAACGGCTGACGCGGATCGCATTGTTGTCACGCAGATACCGCCGGATTTCACCGATGATCATCGGCACGGCATAGGTGGAGAAACGGACGTTTAAGGTCGTGTCGAAGTTATCAATCGCCTTAATCAGGCCGATACAGCCGATCTGAAAGAGATCGTCGGCGTTTTCACTGCTGTTGGAGAAGCGCTTGATCACGCTTAAGACAAGGCGCAGATTGCCCTGAATGTAGCGTTCGCGGGCAGCAGCATCTCCTTCGCGGGCCTTTTTCAGCAGAGTCTCTTTTTCTTCGGCATTCAGTACGGGAAGGCGTGATGTATTGACTCCGCACAGTTCAACTTTATTGATCGCCATGGTATGCATCCTCCTGAAACATGGAACGTATGGTTACCGTTCGTTACTGTTATACGTTCATGATTGGCAGTTGGCGGGACGAATATACGAGAGCCCGGAAAATTTCATAAAGTTTTAGTCCTTGACAAAGCTTTTGGAAAATGATTTCCTGCTATTGTAGAAACGGCGGAAAGTGTGATAAGATAAGGGAAGTGTACGAAATGCGAGGTCTTGTTTTATGATGAGTGGAAAGGAACGAAGAGAAGAGATTCTTCAAAGAATAACAAACAGTAAGACGCCGGTCTCCGGTGCAGCGCTGGCGAAGAGCTGTGAAGTCAGCCGTCAGGTGATTGTCCAGGACATTGCCCTGATCCGCGCTGCCGGATACGATGTGATTGCGACAAACCGCGGCTACATCTGCAGCAGCCCGGTGAGAGAGACGCGGGTCTTTGAGGTGAATCACACGGATGAGCAGATGCAGGACGAGCTGAATACAATTGTGGATTTCGGCGGCGTTGTGCTGGATGTGATTGTGCGTCACGAGGTTTACGGAGAACTGCGGGCGGAACTTAATATCAGTTCACGAAATAAGGTGGCACTGTTTATGGAAGAAATCCGGCAGGGAAAATCACGGCCGCTGAAGAATATCACATCAGGGGAACATTTTCATACCGTATCGGCAGACTCTGCGCAGACCCTGGATCTGATTGAAGAGGAACTGCGAAAGAAAGACTACCTGGTGCGGACTGTGAAATAGGGGAAAAAGCCCTTATTTTCACAAAAAACTGTTATTCGAAAAAATTTTAAATTTTTTTTCAAAAAGGTGTTGACTTTTCTCTTAGGATAGTGTAATATACATGATGTCAGCGGGAACGAGTGATAAACAAAGAGTTCTAAAGCGACAAAGAAATGTGCGTTTAGCTCAGCTGGATAGAGCGTTTGGCTACGGACCAAAAGGTCGGGGGTTCGAATCCTCTAACGCACGGACGGTAACCGTCCTGGTGAAAACCAGGGCGGTTTTTTCGTATGCAGAATGAAAAATAAAACAAGCGGCCTTTTGGTCAGCAGCCAGACGGCCGCACTTTTTGAAAAAATCATGGGGAAACAACTTGTACGCTCATTGACACAAGTGAGATACATCTCCTATAATAAAGCCAAATTTAAGATCTCGAAAGGGGACAAGTTATGGCTAAGTTAGTAATTGATGCGAACAGAAAGCTTTCAAAAATCAATAAGGAAATCCAGGGACAGTTTTCGGAGCATCTGGGAAGATGTATTTATGAAGGACTCTATGTAGGAGAAAATTCCGATATTCCGAACGTGAACGGAATGCGTACCGATGTTGTTGAAGCACTGAAAAATATCAAAGTTCCGGTATTGCGCTGGCCGGGCGGATGTTTTGCAGATGAATATCACTGGAAAGACGGTATCGGACCGAAAGAAAGCCGCAAAAAAATGATCAACACCAACTGGGGCGGTGTTGTCGAGGACAACAGCTTCGGTACCCACGAGTTTTTTGAACTCTGCCGTCAGATCGGATGTGAAACCTATATCAACGGAAATATGGGAAGCGGTACCGTACAGGAGATGTCGGAGTGGGTTGAATATATGACATTTGACGGGGTATCTCCGATGGCAGACCTTCGTGCGGAAAATGGCCACGAAAAGCCGTGGACCGTCGATTTCTTCGGCATCGGCAATGAGAACTGGGGCTGTGGCGGAAATATGAATCCGGAATTCTACGGAAATATGTACCGCAGATATCAGACCTTTGTGCGTGATTACGATGGAAACAAAAAGATCCGGAAGATTGCCTGCGGCGCCAATTCGGATGATTATGAGTGGACGCAGGAAGTGATGAAAGCATGCTTCCGCAGAATCTCCCCACAGCAGCATGGCATGATGGATGGCCTGTCGCTTCATTACTATACGGTGCCGGAAACCTGGGATCACAAGGGAAGTGCAACGGAGTTTGCGGAAAAAGACTGGTATAAGACCATGAAAAAGACGATGTACATGGAAGAGCTGATCCGCCGCCACAGCGCCATTATGGATCAGTATGACCCGGACAAAAAGGTCGGCATGATCGTGGATGAGTGGGGTACCTGGTATGATGTAGAGCCTGGAACAAATCCGGGATTTCTGTATCAGCAGAATACCATGCGTGACGCACTGGTCGCAGGGATCAACCTGAATCTTTTCAACAAACACAGCGACCGCGTCAAGATGGCAAATATCGCACAGATGGTCAATGTTCTGCAGTCGATGATCCTGACCGAGGGGGAAAAGATGGTCAAAACTCCGACGTATCATGTTTTCGATCTGTATCAGGTACATCAGGAAAATGATCTTCTGGCAAGCTCTCTGGAAACGGAGCAGGTTGGTCTGGAAGATGAATACATGGTTCCGAATCTGACGGAATCTGTTTCGGTAGATGCCAACGGTGTACTTCATATTACGATGACGAATGTGGATCTGGAGAAAGCATATCCGGTAGAGGCGGTACTTCTTGGAAAAGAAGCCGGCGAGATCAAAGCCGAGATCGTAACCGGCCATATGCAGGATAAAAACACCTTTGAAGAGCCGGAGACGGTTGGCGTTCAGGGCTTTGACGGTGTGCAGGCAGCAAAAGAGGGAATTTCCTTTACCATTCCGGCGTGCAGTGTGCTTCATATCGCCGTAAAATAGGGAAACCATAAAAACCAGAAGATATCTGGGATGAAAAAAGATTCGCTTCCGGAGGAGTTTGATGGACGGAAATACCAGGATCTGTAAAAAATGCCTGCTTCGTGAGATGGACGAGGCAGGCTTTTTTCAGAATATGTATGATTATATTGCAAGAATTCCGGCGGACGATAAAGCGCCGGAGGAGGAATACGAGCGGCGGCTTTCCATCTGTAAGGAGTGTGAAAAGCTGCTGTCCGGCATGTGCCGCATGTGCGGCTGCTACGTGGAGATGCGGGCAGCGATTGCACTGCGGGACTGCCCGGGGAAAAAGTGGTAGCAAAAGAGAAACCCCGCACAGCGGATCCTGTGAAAACAACGGATTCCTGTGCGGGGTTTTGAGAATCAGCGAAGTCGGTAAGATCAGTTGGGACTTGTTTGCGTCTCCGTTGCGACTTTCGGATCCCTGAAATAGCGGGACAGCTTCGGCACGGAGATGAACAGCGTCAGAAACTCAGCGACCGGAATTGACAGCCACACACCGTTGGTGCCAAGCACGAGCGGCAGAAGCAGCGCGGAGAGAACGATAAAGACGAAGGTTCGCAAAAAGGAAATCAAAGCAGAGGTCTTTCCGTCTGACAGTGCCGTAAAAATGCCGGAGGCGACGATATTCGTACCGCAGAACAGATAGGCGATGGAGAACAGGTAACCACCGTGGCGGGTCAGTTCAAAGCCGTACGTGCCTTTCTGCATGAAAACGGCGGAAATAACAGGAGAACCGAAGGCGGCCACAAGTGCGATGACCACAGAGCTTACCACAACGAAGCGGATACTGATGCGGTAAAGCCGGATCAGCCGCTGTTTGTTCCGGCTGCCGTAGTTGAAGCTGAACACAGGTGCAACGCCGATACTGTAGCCGAGGTACAGCGCAACAAAGAGAAACTGTCCGTACAGAATCGCCGTGATGGCGGCAACACCGATTTCGCCCTCAAATTTCAGCATCAGCATGTTGAAAAGGTAAGTGACAACGGCTGCAGAAAGATTGCTGACCATCTCGGAGGAACCGTTGAAGCAGCTTGTGGAGAGCAGGCCTTTGGAAAATTCCGGCCTGGTGAAACGAAGGCCTTTTCGGGCAAAGGTAAAGTATAAAATGCCGGCAACGGCCGGGATACACTGGCCAAGGCCGGTGGCAAGGGCAGCTCCCGCAACACCAAGATGGAGCGGAACGACAAACAGATAGTCCAGAAGCATGTTGGTAATGCCGGCGGACACCGTAAGGGAAAGTCCGAGTCCCGGGCGCCCTGCCGTTACAAAGAAGGACTGGAACAGCGCCTGGAGAAGACAGACCGGGGCAAAGAAAAGGATCGTCCGCAGATAGGCGGTACCGTAATCCATCAGCACCGGCGTTGCACCGAGCAGACTGCAGATCTGACGGCAAAACAGGTTGCCGAGCACTGCGCCCAGAATACCGATGATCAGTGTGGTAAGGGTAAGGGCCGAAAAGTTACGGTTGGCTTCCTCCTGTTTTCCCTGTCCGATCTTTGCGGCGACAACGGCGCTGCCTCCGGTACCGAACATGATGCCGACGGCAAGAAGAATGCTGACGGCAGGATAGACGATATTGGCGGCGGAAAGCGCCATGCTGTCCACGTACTGTGCGATGAAAAAGCCATCCACAATACTGTAGAGAGACATAAAGATCATCATGATGATCGATGGAAACGCAAACTTCAGCAGGGAGCGGAAGTTGAAATCCTTGGCGAGTGACTGGCTCATAATCAAAAACCTCCTTTTTATGTGTGAAAAGCCTTTTTCAGACACGCTTTAGATGGGAAAGATTTCTTGTGAAAATTTGAATCGTTTGCTATTATAAAGGATAGGGTAACCCTATAGTCAAGTGCAAAAAAGGTGAAAAACAGGAAAAATTCCGAGAGCACATATTCAGGAAAAGGAGTCAGAAATGGGAAAACAGGAGTATTTAAGCGCGGGGCGATTTGCAGCGCTGGTAGGCACGACAAAGGAAACGCTTTTTCATTATGATGAGATTGGTCTGTTTGTACCAAAAAGAAGAGAGGCAAACGGCTACCGGTATTATGCGATGGATCAGATGGAAACGTTTGATGTGATCGGAATGCTGCGGGAGCTGGGCATGCCGCTGGCAGAGATTCGAAATTATCTGGAACAGCGAAGTCCTGAAAAATTCGGAGTACTGCTGGAACAGGAGGAGAAGGTGGTGCGCGAAAAAATGCAGCGGCTCCGCGAGATGCAGCGCTGGATAGGGGAAAAGAAGCGGTTTCTGGCACAGGCATCGGCGGAATGCCGTGAGGCGTTTGAAAAAGATCCCTTCTGTCCTGTAGGGATTCATACTCTGCCATTGCAGTATCTTGTCACAAATCACAGCGAATCAGCGGATAATCTGGCAGTCAATCAGAAAATCGGAGAGCTCTATGCTTACTGTGGGCAATACGGAAATCGAAGTTCGTATAATGTTGGGTTTGTTCAGAAACGGGAAACACTGGAAACGGGGAATTTTCTGGATTACCGTGATTTCTATCTGATTTTTGATCGTGTGCCGGCGAAAGTGCGATACACGGTTCGGACGGAGGGAGAGTATCTTTGCTATTATTATAAAGGACCATGGCAGGGAATTGAAGCGGCGTACCGGAAGCTGTTCCGGTATGCCACGGAACAGAGACTTTTGCTGGACGACCGCTTTTATGAGGAATATATGGTGGATGCGCTGACCAGTCAGGAAATGGAACAGTATATTACGAGAATCGCCGTAAAAATTTTAAGATAGATGTATTCCGGAGGGAAAAACAAGATTTTCACAAACTTTTTTCATTCTCCTCTTGACCATGACGCAACGTCACCCATTATAGTGAGAGTACAACAAGTTGAATTGACATAAAACTGAGACGATAAACACACCAAAAAGGAGAAAAAGCATGAAAGTATTAGTAACAGGCGGAGCCGGATTTATCGGCGGAAACTTCGTACATCACATGGTAAACAAATACCCGGATTATCAGATTGTAAACCTGGACCTGCTGACCTACGCAGGAAACCTGGAGACTCTGAAACCGGTTGAGGACAAACCGAACTACAAATTTGTAAAAGGTGATATCGCAGACGAAGCTTTCATCATGGATCTGTTTGAAAAAGAGAAATTTGACGTTGTTGTTAACTTCGCAGCAGAGAGCCATGTAGACCGTTCCATTGAGGATCCTGGCATCTTTGTTCAGACCAACGTAATGGGAACCCGTGTACTGCTGGACGCTTCCAGAAAATTCGGTGTAAAGAGATATCATCAGGTATCTACCGATGAGGTTTACGGAGACCTTCCGCTGGATCGCCCGGATCTGTTCTTTACAGAGAATACCCCGATCCACACCTCCAGCCCGTACTCTGCATCCAAAGCAAGCGCAGACCTGTTTGTACTGGCTTACCACAGAACCTTCGGTACCCCGGTTACTGTTTCCAGATGCTCCAACAACTACGGCCCGTATCACTTCCCGGAGAAGCTGATTCCGCTTATGATCAGCCGCGCACTGGCAGACGAAGAGCTTCCGGTATACGGAAACGGTGAGAATGTCAGAGACTGGCTGCACGTATCCGACCATTGCGAAGCAATCGACCTGATTATCCATAAAGGTAAAGTAGGTGAGGTTTACAACATTGGCGGACACAACGAGAGAACAAACCTTCAGGTAGTACAGACTATCCTGAAAGCTCTGGACAAACCGGAATCTCTGATCAAATACGTAAAAGACCGCCCGGGCCATGACAGAAGATATGCAATCGACCCGACCAAGATCGAGACTGAGCTTGGATGGAAACCAAAATACAACTTCGATACCGGAATTGCACAGACAATTCAGTGGTATCTGGATAACGAAGACTGGTGGAAACACATCATCAGCGGTGAGTATCAGAACTACTTTGCTGAGATGTACAAAGACCGTCTGTAAGAGAGAAAAGTGAAATGCAAAGGCCGTAAAAAAGCGGCTTTTGCGAAGGAGTGGTGGATATGGATCAATATTATACCACTGGTGAATTTGCCCGGATGGCCCATGTGACCATTCGGACAATTCGCTATTACGACAAAAAAGGGCTGCTGAAGCCGAGCTTTATCAACGAGTCCGGTTATCGGATGTATTCGGATGAGGATTTTCTGAAGCTGCAGAAAATATTATCGCTGAAATATCTCGGATTTTCGCTGAATGAGATCGGAAACATGACGATTCATGATACGAGCGCGGATATTCTGAAGTCATTGAAAATGCAGATCGGACTTGTGCACAAGAAGATGGAAAATCTGGAGCAGATGGAAAAGGCGCTGCAGAATACGACGCAGATTCTGGAGGAGACGAACCAGATCGACTGGACCGGTATTCTGAACCTGATTCATCTGACCGATATGGAAAAGATGCTGGTGGAGCAGTACAAAAACGGGGAAAACCTGAATATCCGTATTTCGCTGCACGAGCAGTATTCCCAAAATAAACAGGGATGGTTTCCGTGGCTTCTGGATCAAATGGATTTTGACGGTGCGCGCCGGATTCTGGAGATTGGCTGCGGAAACGGACAGCTCTGGAAAAATGCGGAGCCATCCGTGCTGAAAGGAAAGTATATCTGTCTGTCTGACCTGTCGGACGGCATGATCCGGGATGCGGCGGAAAATCTGGGAGAAGAAAAGGCATCCTGTTTTGATTTCCGGACACTGGACTGCCAGAAGCTTCCGTTTCCGGATGCGGAATACGACCGGATTATTGCAAATCATGTTTTGTTCTATGTCCAGAATCTGTCCCGCGGTCTGCAGGAAATCAGCCGTGTGCTTTCAGATGACGGCGTGTTCTACTGCAGTACATATGGAAAAGGCCATATGAAAGAGATTACCGATCTGGTACAGGAGTTTGATCCGCAGATCAATCTTTCGGAGGTGGCGCTGTATACTATTTTTGGTCTGGATCACGGAGAAAAGCAGTTAAAGCCTTATTTTGGCAGCGTAGAGAAAAGAATCTACGAGGACAGTCTCTGGGTCGACCGGCCGGAGCCGCTTCTGGACTATATCCTTTCCTGCCATGGAAATCAGAATGAGTATCTGTATCCGAGACAGCGGGAATTCAAAGAATTTCTGGAAAAGAAAATTCAGAAACACGGCGGAATTGCGATCACAAAAGAGGCGGGTGTGTTCATCTGCAGAAAATGAAATGGGTAAAACGAAAAAACGTGGAGGCCGACATGGAAGATGTGGGTCTCTTTTTTGGTAAAAACAAAGGCAGAGCATGTTTTTTTGTTGCCAGAGATCACAAAATGATGTATACTATAATAGAGTGTCTGAGTGTGTGACTGGGAGAAAGAACTACGGTTCACACGGCAAGGAAATGTCTGCTGTTTCCTGTGCCGGGCAACTTAGATCATGTAAAGAAACACAAAAGAGGGATAAGGTATGAAGGATTTATTTGATGTACACTGCCATATGGTTCCGGGGGTAGACGACGGTGCATCGGATCTGGAAGAGTCTCTGGCCATGCTGAAAATGGAGTATCGGGACGGAGTCCGAAACATCATTGTGACACCGCATTATCGGCGTCGGATGTTTGAAACACCGGCAAAAAAGGTACATGAGCAGTTTCAGAAGCTGCAGGAGGCGGCAAAAAAGGAGTATCCGGATCTGTCGCTTTATCTTGGATGTGAGCTTCATTCCAACATGGATCTTCAGGAAATTCTGGAAAAACGAAAATACGTGACCATGGCCGGTTCGTCTTATGTTTTGCTGGAGTTTTCCGAGGGAGATTCCGCACAGCATATCCGTGAGAGGGTATACAATGTACTGTCCTGCGGCTATGAACCGATTATCGCGCATGTGGAGCGCTATCAGGCGACGGTAAAGGATGTTGGATTTTCGGGCGATCTGGTGGACATGGGCGCAAAACTGCAGGTCAATGTGGAAAGTATTCTCGGAAAGTACACCTGGGGTGCAAAACGGTACTGCAGAAAACTGATGAAGGAGGATCTGCTCAGCTTTGTCGGCAGTGATTCCCACAATACAAAAACACGAATCCCGAACATAGGAGCAGGTGTTGCCTGTGTTTCAAAGAAAATGGGAGAGGCATACGCCAACCGGATTTTCCATGATAATCCATTGGAAATCTTAAGGGATGCCGGAGAAATCTAAAACAGTCAGGAGAAAAAGATGGAAACGAATCAACAGAATCAGGATGAAATTGAAATCGATTTACTGGAACTGCTCCGCGTGCTCTGCAGCAAAATCGGCTATGTGATTTTAGCAGCACTGGCACTTGGCCTTCTGATGGTACTGGTCAGCAAGGTATTGATGAAGCCGCAGTATGAATCGACAACGAAAATGTATGTACTGTCCAAACAGGACAGCAGCAATACCGTAACAAGCGGAGACCTGCAGGCAAGCTCCCTTCTGACCAAGGACTATGCGGAGCTGATCCAGAGCCGTCAGGTGGTGGAAACCGTCATTGCACAGCTGAATCTGGATCTTACGTATGAGCAGTTTCTGAATAAGCTTACCGTTACTACGCAGAACGACACGCGTATTCTTTCGATCACGGTAAAGGATGAGGATCCGTATATGGCAAGTCAGATAGCGGATGCAATCCGTGTGGCAGCAGCGGATCATATCCAGAATGTTATGAACACTGAAGCCGTAAATGTGGTAGATGAGGCAAATATCCCGGATGAGCCGGTAAGTCCGAGCATCAAGAAAAACGGACTGATCGGTGCGGTAGCAGGAGCCTTTATCGCAATCATTGTTATCATTGTTGTTTATCTGACCAACGACACGATCCAGACGTCTGAGGATGTAGAGCGTTATCTGGGTGTCAGCACACTCGGTATCATTCCGATCAGAGAAGGACAGAAAAAGAACAAGAAGAAAAACAAAAACGGCCGTGGAAGAAAAAAATAAGGGAGGATACGGAACGTGAATCAGGTAGTAGTAAAACAGGAAAAATCGGGTTATCAGATTGTGGAAGCCTACAAATCTCTCCGTACCAACCTTCAGTTCTGCGGAGAAGATAAGAAAGTCATTGCAATTACGAGCTGCACTCCGAACGAAGGAAAGAGCAGCGTATCGATGCAGCTTGGTATTTCACTGGCCGAGATCGGAAAACGAGTGATTCTGATTGATGCCGACCTTCGTAAATCCGTTCTTCTCGGAAGAACAAAAACAGAGAAATCGGTTCGCGGACTGGCACATTTCCTTTCCGGACAGGCAAGCCTGGAGGATGTGATCTGTGCTACCAATATCAAGAATTTTTACATGATCTATTCCGGCCCGTTCCCGCCGAACCCGGCAGAGCTTCTGGGAGGAAAGAATTTCCGCAGTCTTTTAAATGCACTCCGTAAGGTATATGATTATGTAATCGTAGATACCCCGCCGCTCGGCAGCGTAATCGACAGCGCTATTGTTGCAGAAATCTGTGACGGCTCCATCATGGTCATTGAGTCCGGTGTCATCAGCTATCGTTTTGCCCAGGAAGTAAAGAGCCAGCTGGAAAAGAGCAACTGTCCGTTGCTTGGCGTTGTCCTGAACAAGGTGGATATGCAGAAGCAGGCATATGGTAAATACGGCAAGTATGGCCAGTATAAGTATTATGGCGAGTACGGCCAGGAGGAGGACGAGTAACAGCCATGAAAAAAGGAATTCTTGCAGGTCTGATTGTCCTGTGTCTGGCTCTTTTTGCCGGTACAGCTGCAGTGATGGTAACGGGTGACCGAAAAGGACCGGAAATCGCGGTTCCGTCCGGTGCGGATGTGACGTACGAGGAGGGAAGCGATACGGCTTTGCTGCTGGAAGGCGTCACGGCAACCGATGACAGAGACGGGGATGTGACTGATTCTGTTATCATCGAAAATATTTTTCCAAATGATGACCGTACCGGTGCATCGGTGATCTATGCTGCAAAGGACAGCCACAACAATGTGACGAAGGTGACACGCCGCGTGAATTATAAAGCGGCAGGGGATGCGGCTGCGCCGGAGGAAAACACGGAAACAGATGGCAGTGATGCCGCACCGGCGGAAAACGCAGAAGCAGAGGGTAGCGATGCTGCTCCGGCGGCGGAAGAAGCACAGCAGAATGATACCGAGGGTGTGAAAAATGAGGCAAATGCCAAAATGGAAATAGAAGCACTGCCATCCAAAAGCCCGAGAATGTATCTGAATACGTACGAGACGACGGTGAAAGCCGGAAGTGAGCTGGACAAAATCAGCTACATCAAAGAGATTACGGACGACGCAGATAGTCAGAAGACGCTTTTTGCGGAGATTCAGGTGGACGGCGAGGTAGATACCGCGACACCGGGAGATTATACCCTGACCTACCATGTGACGGACAGCAATGGAAATCAATCAAATATGGCGGTTCTTACCGTACATGTTCAGTAAAAGCAGAACTGCTCTGATGGGAAACATCCTGTCGGGGCAGTTTTTTTCGCTTTGCCAGGGGAAAATTTGACAGCAAAAAATGAGTATGGTAGAGTGAGAAAGTAAAAAGAAAAGAAAGTAAAGAAGGGGGCCAAAAGGATGCTTCGAATCTGGAAAGCGACAGAAAGGCAGAGGCTGGTGCCTGTGGAAATGGAGACGGCGTTTCCATTTTTGCTGGAACCAGACCATGTGGTTTCGCTGCTTGGAGGCGGTGGGAAAACGACGCTGCTGTATGAGATGGCAGGCTTTGGTGTCCGAAACGGACAGAATGTGCTGGTTACAACCTCGACGCATCTTTACCGCCCACCGGAAGAATGGCGGGATCGCACCCTAAAAGAGGTGGAAAGAAAATTTCAGGCAGGCTGTGCGGCGATTATCGGAAGTGACTGTCGGGATCCAAAAAAGATAGCGATGCCGGAGGAGCAGCTGTTTGAGACTGCACGGAAAAAAGCAGATCTGACCCTGATCGAGGCGGACGGGACAAAACATCTGCCGTGCAAGGTGCCGGCAGAGCATGAGCCGGCGCTGCTTTCCTGTTCCGATCTTGTGGTCGGCGTGACGGGACTTTCGGCGCTTGGACAGCCGCTTGAAAAGAGCTGTTTTCGGGCCAAGCTTGCGGCCGAACGGCTTGGATGTCCTATGGATTACCGCATCACGGAAGAGGATCTGGCACAGTTGATCGCAGCAGAATGGGGACAGCAAAAAGATCTGGACGGCAGAGCTTTTTATGCGGTTCTTCATCAGTATGAGGAAAAGGAGCATAAAAAGGCGGTTCGGAAAATTGCGGAGCTGCTGCAGAGGCGTGGAATCCGACAAATTTTCGTCACCTGTGTGCCAAAGAACCAGATGACGGGAGAAGGCAGCATGGCGTGTTCCTGGCATGGAAGGGCAGACACGCTCCAGAGAGAAAAATCCGGAGCGAAAGAGCCGGAGTGAAAGATCCAGAGAGAAAGATCCGGAGCGTACAGGAAAAAAACGGAGGAGAAAAATGGCAGAATTTACTCATTTTAAGAAGGACGGCAGCGCCGTCATGGTGGATGTCCATGAAAAGCCGGATACGTACCGCATTGCGCGCGCATCCGGAAAAATCAGGGTGAATCCGGAGGTATTTGCGGCAGTACGGGATCACACAGCGAAAAAAGGAGATGTCCTTGGTGTGGCGCGGCTCGCAGGTATTATGGGGGCGAAGAAGAATGCGGAGCTGATTCCGCTGTGCCACATTGTGCCGCTGACAAACTGTGAGGTAACCTTTACCCTGTGTGAAACAGACCGTACGATCACGGCTGTCTGCACGACATCGTGTGTCGGAAAGACCGGCGTGGAGATGGAGGCGCTGACCGGTGTTTCGACGGCACTGCTGACCATTTACGATATGTGTAAAGCGATGGACCGCGGCATGGAAATCAGTGAAATCCATCTGCTGGAAAAGGATGGCGGGAAAAGCGGACATTATGTGTGTGAGGAGTAGAAGAGCGGATCAGAGCTGTAAGAGAAAGGATGAAAAAACAGGATGGAAACAGCAGAAGAGAAGAAAAACGCGGCGGTTTTCCGGGTAGGAATTGTAACCTTAAGCGACAAAGGCTATCGGGGAGAGCGTGAGGATAAAAGCGGGCCAAGAATCAGGGAACTGCTGCCTAAAGAGCAGTATGAGGTTGTTTCGATGCGTATTTTGCCGGATGAGCAGGAAGGGATCGAAGAGGAGCTGATCCGTCTTTCCGATCTGGAGCGGTGTGATCTCGTTCTGACGACGGGCGGCACGGGATTTTCCCTGCGGGATGTGACCCCGGAAGCAACGCTGGCGGTTTCAAACCGTGTGGCACCCGGTATCGCGGAGGCGATCCGCGCGGGCAGCATGGCGATCACAAAACGGGCGATGCTGAGCCGGGCAGTGAGTGCAATCCGTCATCGGACGCTGATTATCAATCTGCCGGGAAGCCCGAAGGCGGTGGAAGAGAGTCTTGGATTTGTACTTGATACCCTGCCGCATGCGCTGGGACTTCTGCGCGGAACGGACGGAGAGTGCGGAAGAAGCTGAAAAAAGAGGGAACAGGTAACGATGGAAGAAGAAAAAATTATTTTCTGTAAGAGCGGCGGCTGTACGGCAAAGCTCGGGGCAGGCGTGCTCGAACATATTCTGGAGAAGCTGCCGAAAGGGGAAAAGGATCCGAATCTGCTGGTGGGCTATGACAGCAAAGACGATGCATCCGTCTACCGGCTGACGGACGACCTTGCGATGGTCCAGACGCTGGATTTCTTTCCGCCGGTGGTGGAGGATCCGTACACGTTTGGAAAAATTGCGGCGGCGAATGCCTTAAGCGACATCTATGCGATGGGCGGAGAGGTGCGGACAGCCCTGAATATCGTCTGCTTTCCGGAACAGATGGATCTGAATGTCCTCGGAGAAATCATGCGCGGCGGCGCGGAAAAGGTGCAGGAGGCGGGCGGATCGCTCTCCGGCGGTCATTCGATTGCGGATGACAGTGTAAAATACGGCCTTTCTGTCACGGGAACCGTGCATCCGGACCGGATCTGGCAGAACAATACGGGCCGCGTGGGTGATCTGCTCATTCTGACGAAACCGCTCGGAACCGGCATTCTCTGTGCGGCGCACCGCGTCGGGGAGGAAAACCCGGGGGGATTTCAAAAGGCAGTGGAATCGATGATGACGCTGAATAAGTACGCCTCGGAGACGGCACGGAAGTATAACATTCATGCCTGTACCGATGTAACGGGCTTTAGTTTCCTAGGACATCTGCATGAGATGATGGAGTCGGGCGTGTCCTGCCATATCTGGGCGGATCAGATTCCGGTGTTCCCGGGGGCTGTGGAAGCGGCGGAGGAGTTTCTGATCACTGCGGCAGGCCAGCGGAACCGGAATCATCTGGAGCAGCATGTGACCTTTAAGGATATACCGTTCGGCATGCAGGAGGTGCTGTTTGACCCGCAGACATCGGGAGGGCTTCTGATGGCCGTGGATGCCGTGGATGCAGAAAAAATGCAGAGAAAACTGCTGGAGCAGGGGATTCCGGCAGCAATCGTTGGAAAAATCACAGAGCCGGCAGGAACCGAAATTTATGTGACACAGAGCAGGAAATGGTAAGGCAGGGAGAATGAAAAATGGCAGAGATGGAGAAAAAGACAGTAAACGCAATGGGTGATGTGTGCCCGGTACCGCTGGTAAAGGCAAAAAATGCGATTGCAGAACTTGCGGGAAGCGGAAAAGTGGAGGTTCTGGTGGATAATGAAATCGCCGTGCAGAACCTGGAAAAAATGGCGCAGCAGAAAGGATATGGCTTTCTGGTAAAAGAGAAGAAAGAAAAAGAGTATCATGTGGAGTTCACCGTATCGGAAACAGAGCCGGCTGAAACAGAAGAGAAAACCGTATGCCTCGTACCGGCGGCAAAGAAAACAAAACTCGTCGTTCTTTCTGCAGACCATATGGGCGAAGGAGCCGAGGAGCTGGGTAAAATTCTGATGAAGAGCTTCCTTTATGCACTGACCCAGCAGGATGAGCTGCCGGATACGATTCTGTGCTACAACGGCGGTGCAAAGCTGACCTGCGAGGGTTCCGAGTCCCTGGAGGATCTGAAAGATCTGGCAGCGCGCGGCGTTGAAATTCTGACCTGTGGAACATGCCTGAACTTCTACGGCATCACTGAAAAGCTGCAGGTCGGCAGTGTGACCAACATGTATGACATCGTGGAGCGCATGAGCAGCGCAGACCGCGTGATTAAGCCATGATTTACCTCGATTCGGCGGCAACGTCGCTGTGGCATCCAAAAGAAGCAGAGGAGCGTATGATCCAGGCACTGCGCGGCTGTGGAAATGCAGGCCGTGGTGCACACGATGCGACACTGGATGCGGGCCGCATCGTCTTTGAGACGAGAATGCGGCTGGCAGAGTTGTTTCACGCGGAGAGTCCGGAGCGGATTGCATTTACGTGCAACGATACGGAGGCACTGAACACGGCAATTTTCGGACTCTTCGGGCCGGGGGATCATGTGATCACGACAGTCTGCGAGCATAATTCCGTTCTGCGCCCGCTGTATGCACTGGAAAAACAGGGACTGGAGCTTTCCGTGATTCCGGCGGATGTATCTGGAAGGATCGATTACGATCAGATGGAAGCGGCAGTGCGGAAAAACACGAAAGCGTTTGTCGTTACGCATGCCTCCAACCTGACCGGAAATATCACGGATCTTGCGCGGGTGTGCGAAATTGCGGAACACCATTCCCTGCTTCTGATCGTCGATGCGGCGCAGACAGCGGGGATTCTGCCGATCAATGTACAGAAAAGCGGGATCGACGTGCTCTGCTTTTCCGGCCACAAGGGACTATTAGGGCCGCAGGGAACCGGCGGAATCTACGTCCGTCCCGAACTTTCGATCCGGCCGCTCAAAATGGGCGGAAGCGGAATCCGAAGCTATGAAAAAGAACAGCCTGCGGCGATGCCGGAGCACCTGGAAGCGGGAACTTTAAATGTCCACGGAATTGCGGGACTTCTGGGAGCGCTGGAATATCTGGAGAAGACGGGGATTGAAATGATTTACAAAAGAGAGAGGGAGCTGATGCACCTCTTTCTGGAGGAAATTCAGGGAATCCCGGGACTTACTTTATATGGAACAGACGATCTGCAGCAGCGGGTACCAACGGCGGCATTAAACATCGGCTCCTGTGATTCGGGATATGTCAGCGACTGGCTGTATGAGAACTATGGTATTGCAGTCCGAAGCGGGGCACACTGCGCGCCGCTGATGCACGAAGCACTCGGGACACGGGAGCAGGGAGCCGTGAGGTTCAGCTTTTCCCATGTACTGACGGAAGAAGAAGTCCGGATTGCCGCGCAGGCTCTGCGGGAGTTTGCCGAAGAAGAAATGCAGCAGTGAGAGAGGCGGCATCCGGCATCCGAAAGAAGCTGGAAAAAGGAAGAAACGATATGAGACAGCGAAAAGAAACCTGGATTCTGACGTTTGCGGGGACGACGCAGGCGATGCAGATGGAGCAGTATGCGAGAGCGCACGGCCTGCCGGGAAGGATGATCCCCGTTCCGCGGGAAATTACGGCGGGCTGCGGCCTTTCCTGGAAAGCAGCGCCGGAAGAGGGAAAAGAAATCCTTGCGGCACTTCAGACGGCGGGACTTGCCTATGAGGCGGAGTACCGTGTGCTGTTGTAGAGGTGTGAGGTGGAAATGGAAGAAAAAGAAGAAACATTACGACAGAAGCTGCGGTACGACATGCGGCTGCGCGTCAGCCGGACGGATCATGCCTTCGGTCCCGGTGTGGCGGAGCTGATGGAGCATGTGGAAGCAACCGGCTCCCTTTCGAAGGGCTGCAAATGCATGCAGATGGCGTACTCGAAGGGATGGAAAATCTTAAAGCGCGCCGAGGAGGATCTCGGCATCCCGCTGGTACAGGGCAACCGGGGCGGCAGCAACGGCGGCCAGACGGTACTGACCCCGGAGGGAAAAGAATTCCTGAAGCGGTACCGGAAGTTTGAACAAGAAGTCCGTGCAGGCGCCGATGCGTCGTTTCAGAAGTGGTTTGGAACAGAAGAAAAATAACATTTTTTACGGGGACACGTTGACAAAACGGGTCCTTTCCTGTATTTTTATTAATGGAAAAGCGTTATTCTTGCACGAGTATAACGAAGCAGAACGCGGAAGACGGAAGAAAACGGCGGCTGCTGAAACGAAAGAAGGAAGACAGCGAAGATGAAAAAGAAAGATCTGATCGTGGTACGGGGAGCAGGAGATCTTGCAACCGGTACGATCCATCGTCTGAAAAAAGCGGGCTTTCGTCTGCTGGTTCTGGAAGCAGAACACCCGGCGGCGATCCGGCGGCAGGTGGCTTTGAGCGAAGCGGTATATGCCGGCAGTGCCAGGGTAGAGGACGTGGAAGCCGTGCGCATGGACGTGGATCTCGCAGAGAAAAAGAACCGGAAAGAACTTCTGGAACAGGAAATGGAACGGATCTGGAAGAAAGATGGTGTTCCGGTGCTCGTGGATCCGGCGGGACTAAGCATTGCAGCACTTCGCCCGGCCGTCGTGGTCGATGCGATTCTGGCGAAGAAAAATCTCGGGACGACAAAAGAGATGGCGCCGCTTGTGATTGCCCTCGGACCGGGCTTTACGGCAGGAGAAGATGTGGATGTTGTAATTGAGACGAAGCGCGGTCATAATCTTGGACGCGTGATCCGAAGCGGAAGCGCGGTTCCGAACACTGGCATTCCGGGCATCATCGGCGGGTACGGAAAAGAGCGTGTGATGCATGCACAGGCGGAAGGTATTCTGCGGAATGCGGCTTCGATCGGAGACATTGTGGAAGCCAGGGCTGTGATTGCAGAGATTGAGACAGAAAACGGGACGGTACCTGTGGAAGCATCTCTCTCCGGTCTGCTGCGCGGGCTGATCCGCGACGGCTATCCGGTGACGAAGGGATTTAAGATTGCGGACATCGATCCGCGGAAAGAAGAACTGCAGAACTGCTTCACGATTTCCGATAAGGCGCGGTGCATCGCCGGAAGCGTGCTGGAAGTGATCTGCGGGGAACTGGAATAGATTCAAATAGAAAAAGTGAGGCGTTTCAGATGAAACTGATGAAAACAGAAGACGCGGTAGGCCAGGTGCTCTGCCACGATATTACACAGATTATCAAAGGTGTGACAAAAGATGCGGTATTCCGCAAAGGCCACATCATTACAGAAGAAGATATTCCGGTGCTTTTAAGTGTCGGAAAGGACAACATTTACATCTGGGAAAAGGACGATACAATGCTGCATGAAAATGAGGCGGCACAGATTCTTTACGATATGTGTAAAAACGATCACATGCATCCGTCCGATGTCAAAGAAGGAAAAATTGAACTGATCGCGGACTGCGACGGTCTTTTGAAAGTGGACCGCGAGAAGCTGAAAAAAGTAAACAGCCTCGGCGAGATGATGATTGCGACGCGCCACGGTGATACATACGTGAAAAAAGGCGACAAACTGGCGGGGACGAGAATTATTCCGCTCGTCATCAAAAAAGAGAAGATGGAGACGGCACAGGCAGTCTGTTCCGACGGGCCGATCCTGACCTTAAAGCCGTTCCACAAGAAAAAATTTGCGGTTCTGACAACGGGAAATGAAGTGTATTACCATCGGATCGAGGACACCTTCACACCGGTTATCCAGGAAAAGCTGGCAGAATTCGGCGCGGAGATGATCTTTCATGAGGTTTACGATGATGATGCATCGAAGATCACAGACGGATGCCGCCGCGCGATGGAAGCGGGTGCCGATCTTGTCTTCTGCACCGGAGGAATGAGTGTGGATCCGGACGACAAGACGCCGCTGGCGATCAAAAATACCGGAGCACGCATCGTTTCCTACGGCGCGCCGGTGCTGCCGGGAGCCATGTTCCTTCTGGCGTATGTCGAAAACGGAACACCGATCGTCGGCCTGCCGGGATGCGTCATGTATTCGAAACGGACGATTTTCGATCTTGTCCTGCCGCGCCTCATTGCAGATGATGAGGTGACAGCGGAGGAGCTGGCCGGTCTTGGCGAGGGCGGTCTCTGCCTGAACTGCAAGGTCTGCACCTTCCCGAACTGCGGTTTTGGAAAAGGCAGATAAACGATGAAGGATCAGTATGACAGAACGATAGATTACCTGCGGATTTCCATCACGGACGCGTGCAATTTGAGATGCCGGTACTGTATGCCGGAGAGTGCGGCGGGCTGTGCACTGGAGCAGGCGGAACAGAATCCGCCGCTTACCGTCGAAGAGATGCTGAAGATTGTGCACGCCGCGGCTGGGCTTGGCATCACGCATTACCGGATTACCGGAGGGGAACCGCTGGTAAGAAAAGAGTGCGTGGAGCTGGTGCAGAAAATAAAAGCAGTGCCGGGCACCGCATCCGTTGGGATCACGACGAATGGCGTACGCCTGGCATCGTGTGCGAGGGATCTGAAGGCGGCCGGCTGTGATAGTGTGAATGTGAGCCTGGATACAGTGGATGCGGCAGAGTTTGCGGCGCTTACCGGACGCGATGCGCTGGAGCAGGTAAAGCAGGGCATCTGCGCGGCCAAAGAGGCGGGTCTTTTAGTGAAGCTGAATGCGGTGCATCGAAAAGAACTGCATGCGCAGGAACTGATTGAATTTGCAGAGCAGGAAAAAGTCCCGGTGCGGTTCATCGAGGTGATGCCGGTGGGCGCCGGAAAATCGTACGTGGGTCCGTCGAATGAGGCGCTGAAAACAGAGTTGGAACAGTGGTATGGGGCATGTACGCCGGACCAGGAAAAAGAAGGAAACGGTCCTGCGGCTTATGTGCGGTACGAAAAGCTGTCGATGCCCGTCGGCTTTATCAGCGCGATCCACGGAAAGTTCTGCGGAAGATGCAACCGCGTACGGCTGACAAGCCGCGGCTTTTTAAAGCTCTGCCTCTGCTATGAGAACGGCGTGGATCTGCGGGAGGTTCTGCAGAACGGAACGGCGGCGGATCTGCGGGATGTGATGGCACAGGCAATCTTAAAAAAGCCGATGGAACACTGCTTTGAGCGGCCGAAGGATATGACGGAGCACCATCTGATGTCCGGCATCGGCGGATGAAATGACGTACGGTTTGAAAAGAAGAGGAAACAAAAGAAATGGGAAAAATCATAGGAATCTGTATCAGTGAAAAACGGGGAACGGCAAAGCACGAGGTGGAAACGGCGAAGCTGGTGGAAGACTGGGGCATCGAGGGCGATGCACACGCCGGGCACTGGCACCGCCAGGTGAGCCTTTTGTCGTATGAAAAAATAGAAGCCTTCCGTGCAAAGGGGGCGGATATTCCGCTCGGCGCCTTCGGGGAAAACCTGATCGTGGAAGGATATGATTTCCGGAATCTGCCGGTCGGCATGCGGTTTTCCTGCGGGGATGTGCTGCTTGAGATGACGCAGATCGGAAAGGAGTGCCACAGCCACTGCGAGATTTTCAAACGCATGGGTGAATGCATCATGCCGCGGGAGGGCGTTTTCGCGGTGGTGCTGCGCGGCGGCACGATTCAAAAGGGCGACACCATCGAACTGGTGACGGAAAAGTAGACCAGAGATCAGACACAAGGAGAGGAAACATGGACGAACTTTACCGGAAACTGCTTGCACAGATGGAAGAGGGACAGGACACAGTTCTTGCCTTTATCACCGAAGGGGACGGCTCCATTCCGCGCACGACGGGCGCCTATATGCTGGTCGGCCGGGAAGGACGGATTTTCGGAACTATCGGCGGCGGAAACCTGGAATATCAGGCGGTTCTGCATGCGCAGGAGCTGGTGCAGGAGAAGAAAAGTGAATACAGAGAATACGATCTCGGAACCGGAGAGGGGAAGGGGCTTGGCATGGTCTGCGGCGGCAGAGTGAAGGTGTGCTTCTATTTTATGAATGGAGCGCACGGCGAAGCAGAAAGTCTGGCGCAGGCGCTTGCGGCGCAGGAGCAGTACCGCAGTTACTGGATTTTTTTTGCGCTGGACGGAACCGGCATCCGCGTGCTGGAAAAAGAAGCGTGGGAAATGCTTCCGGCGGCACAGGAAAAAGCGGGGCACTGCCGGATTCTGGAACTGGACGGGAAAACGTATTACGCCGAGGAATTCTGCTACGACGGAAAGGTTTATCTGTTCGGCGGCGGCCATCTGGCCCAGGAACTCGTTCCGGTGCTGCATCATCTGGATTTCTGGTGTATCGTACTCGATGACCGGGAGGAATATGTGGACAAAGCATTGTTCCCGGACGCCGGGCAGACCATGCTGGTGAATTTTACGAAACTGGACGAGATTCTTTCGATCCGGAAAAATGATTATCTCGTGATTGTGACACGCGGCCACCGGTGCGATGCGGATGCCGAGGCGTTTGCGCTTCGCACCGGCGCATCGTATATCGGTGTGGTGGGAAGCCGTAGAAAGACAAAGTATGTGCGCGAAAAACTGGAAGCGCAGGGTTTTACCGGAGAACAGCTCGACAGTGTCTATGCCCCGATCGGAATCGAGATCGGAAGCGAGACGCCGGCGGAGATTGCAATCAGCATTGCCGCACAGCTCATTCAGATCCGGTCAGCAAAAACCGGAAAACGAAAAGGTGCACATCCGGCGCTTCATACGTAAATATACAAAATGAGGAGTCAATTATCATGAAAAAGAAAACCGTATTCATTCTTCTGATGGCAGCTATGGCACTTTCTCTTGCCGCATGCGGATTTTCCAATTCCACAGATTCTTCCAGTAAGAGCAGCTCCAAGGCAGAGAGCACATCTGCATCCAGCGCTTCTTCGGAAGCAGAGAGCGCATCCAGCGCCAAGAGCACAGCAGACGGCGAAGTATTTGACGATACTACCGTCACCGTATTTGCCGCAAAGAGCCTGAACTCCGTAATGGAGATGCTGATCAGCGAGTACAATAAGACCCAGCCGAATGTCAAACTGGTTGGAAGCTATGACAGCTCAGGAACCCTGATGACACAAATCGAAGAGGGTGCATCCTGCGACGTATTCTTCTCCGCAGCAGCAAAACAGATGGATCAGCTTGAGGAAGAGAATCTTCTGGTTGAGGGAACCTGTCACAACATCGTAAACAATCAGGTCTGCGTTGTAACCTATGAGGGAAGCAATACAGAAGTTACGGGCCTGGAGGATCTGAACAAGGCATCCAGCATCGCACTGGCAGACGGTTCCGTTCCGGTTGGAAAATACACAAGAGAAGCACTGGTCAATGCAGGCATTCTGGAGAAAGCAGACGACGTATCGGCCATCACAACCCAGCAGGTTTCCGAAGCGCTCGGCGGCGTGGAAATCAATGAGTGTGCAAACGTAGGAGCCGTTACTTCCGCAGTTGCAGAGGGATCCAACGAGGTTGGTACGGTTTATTATTCCGATACCTACGGTCTGGAGGACCGTCTGAAGGTTCTGCAGGTCGTTCCGTACGATCTGACCGGAAATGTCATCTACCCGGCAGCACAGGTTGTCAACAAAGAGGCAGATGAGACCGAGCAGGCAGCAGCGAAAGACTTTGTAGAGTTTCTGACTTCCGATGAGGCAGCCGCCATCTTCCGGAATTATTACTTTGATACAGAGGTAGAATAAAAAGAAGATCCCACAAAAAACAGCAGGGATTTGAAATCACCGTCCGAAAAAGAAAGATTTCGTTTCTAAGGACGGTGGTTTTGCATCAGAGAAAATCCGGGCAGGATGCGTGATGCAGGTATGCAGGGCTGCCGTGGATAGAAAGGAAATGTTATGCAGGAAATACTGGATTTTTTACAGTCACTGGACTGGAGCCCGCTTGTCATTTCGATCAAGACCGGTATTGTGGCGACGATTCTGTCCTTTTTCTTTGGTATTTTTGCCGCGCGTGCGGTGATGAAGCTGCGTCCCGGCGCGCGTGCCGTAATTGACGGCTTTCTGACACTTCCGATGATTCTGCCGCCGACCGTTGCAGGCTTTTTCCTGCTTCTGATTTTCAGCCTCCGCCGTCCGTTTGGTGCTGCACTGTATGAGAATTTCAGTATCAAGGCAGTACAGACATGGCTTGGCTGTATTCTGGCGGCAACGATTATCGCGTTTCCGCTGATGTACCGCAATACGAGAGCGGCATTTGAGCAGGTGGATACGAACCTGATCTATGCGGCGCGGACGCTTGGTATGTCGGAGTGGAAGATTTTCTGGAAAGTGGTCATCCCATCGGCAGGTCCCGGCGTGCTCTCCGGTACGGTGCTGGCATTTGCAAGGGCGCTCGGTGAGTACGGCGCGACGTCGATGCTGGCCGGAAATATTCCGGGAAAGACGGGTACCGTTTCCCAGAAAATCGCAATGGTGATTCAGGACGGGGATTATAAAACGGCGGGTTTTTGGTCTGTTGTCGTACTGCTCGTCGGATTCCTTGCGATGACGGCAATGAACCTTCTGGGTAACCGGAGAAAGAAAAATCAGAAACAGTGGTAGAGGATAAAGAATGGCGCTTGAAGTAGATATTACGAAAAAGCTGGACGGATTTTTTATGCATATGCAGTTCCGGGCGGAGCGGGAGATTTTTGCGATTCTCGGCGCGTCGGGCTGTGGAAAAAGCATGACCTTAAAGTGCATCGCCGGAATCGAAAAGCCGGATGAAGGGCGGATTGTCCTTGACGGCAAGGTGCTGTTTGATTCGGAGAAAAAAATCAATCTGCCGCCGCAGAAGCGGAAAGTCGGTTATATGTTCCAGGATTACGCCCTGTTTCCGCATATGAATGTTGTGCAGAATATTGAGGCAGGCATGGGAAAACGGCCGGACCGGAGCCGGACGGAATCGTTGATCCGCCAGTTTCAGCTGGAAGGGCTGGAGAAAAAGATCCCGGGACAGCTTTCCGGCGGACAGAAACAGCGCGTCGCGATGGCACGGATGCTCGCAGCAGAGCCGGAGCTGATTCTGCTCGACGAGCCGTTTTCAGCGCTCGATACCTATCTGAAATGGCAGTTGGAGCAGGAGATGTACAAACATCTGAAGGAGGCCGGAAAACCGGTCATCTTCGTATCACACAACCGCGATGAGGTGTACCGCCTCTGCGATACGGTCAGCTGTATGAACCGGGGAAAGATGGAAGTCATGGAACCGCTGAAGGAATTTTTCCAGAATCCGAAGACGCGCACAGCGGCAATTTTGTCGGGCTGCAAGAACATTTCGGCGGCCGAGCGGGTGGATGCGCACACGCTGCGGGCCGTGGACTGGGGCGTAACGCTGCACGTAAAGGAGCGGGAAATTGCAGACGATATCCGCGCAGTCGGCATCCGGGCACATTTTCTGGCCACAGTAGAAAGGCCGGGTGAGGAAAATGTATTTCCGGTCAACGAATCCGAAATCTGGGAAGATCCGTTTGAATGGAACATTTCGTTCCGGAAGAATGCCGAATGCAGCTGGCTGCAGTGGAAGATCGCAAAAACAGACTGGAGCCCGGAAATGGGGATTCCAAAGGAGCTGTATCTGAAGGAGGAAGATATTCTGCTGCTGACGGATTCCTGATGCTGGTGTGACAGATTTGGATAAAAAAAGATTGTTTTCGAAATCGTGATCGTGTTTCGAAAACAATCTTTTTTCATCGTTTACAGATTCATTACATGGTGATCCAGCCGAATGCATTTGCCACGGAGCTGAACAGAATGATCAGTGCAAACACCGGGCAGAGATACTGGATCATGACAAGAAAGATTTTCTTTCTGCGGAAGCGGCTCTCACCGTGGATGATTTCTTCCTCGATTTTCGCCACACCAATGACTCTCGAAACGAGAAGACAGGTGGCAATGGCAGCAATTGGCATCATCACGGAGTTTGTCAGGAAGTCGAAGAAATCCAGGAACTGCATGCCAAGAATGGTGACGGAGGAAAGCGGTCCGTAGCCAAGGCAGGAGAGCGTTCCGAGCGCAATCATGATAACGCCGATCAGAACGGTCGATTTTTTACGGCCCCAGCCGAGCTCATCCTCAAAGGTGGAAACGGCGCTTTCTGTCAGTGCGATGGAGCTGGTCAGTGCGGCAAACAGCACCAGAAGGAAAAACAGAATACCGATCACAGTGCCAAAGCCCATATTGGCGAATACCTTCGGGATGGTGATAAACATCAGGGAAGGTCCTGCCTGCAGGGTATCCGGATTTCCGCCGGAGAAGGCAAAGACGGCAGGAATGATCATCAGGCCTGCCATGATCGCAATGGCAGTGTCAAAGATTTCGACGTTGCGTGTGGAATCCTCGATCGAGGTGTCTTTTTTCATGTAGGAGCCAAAGGTGATCAGAATACCCATCGCAATCGAGAGGGAGTAGAACATCTGTCCCATGGCGGCAACAACGGACATCCATGAAAAGTTTTTGAGGTTCGGAACAAGGAAATACTTCACGCCTGCCAGTGCGCCCGGTCTTGTCACGGAATAAACGGCAATGATAACGGAAAGGACGATCAGAATCGGCATCATCACCTTGGAAACGCGTTCAATGCCGTTTCGCACACCGGCGTAGATGATGGCGACCGTAATAAGGCAGAAAACGGCAAAACAGAGCTCTGTGGAAACTCCGTTTGAGATGAAGCCGGAAAAATAGCCGTCCTCTGCGAGCAGGGTACTGTTGCCCTTCACGTATTCGATCAGATATTTGATGACCCATCCTCCGATGACAGAGTAGTATGGAACGATCAGAATCGGGATAATGGCGTTGATCCAGCCTCCGGCGGAAAGCCATTTCGATTTGCCGAACGACTGGAAAGCGCCGACCGGGCTTTTTCGTGTCATGCGTCCGATGGCGGACTCGGCAACGATCATGGAGTAGCCGAAGGTGAGCGCCAGCAGGATATAAATGAGGAGGAAAATTCCTCCGCCGTATTTTGCTGCGAGGTAGGGAAAACGCCAGATATTTCCAAGTCCGACGGAAGCGCCTGCTGCAGCCAGCACGTAACCGATTTTGCCGGAAAACGAGCTGCGGGATTTGTTGTGTTTGTTCATAGAGTTCCTTCCTTTTGTGTGTTACAAAAATTTTGGGTTTATGGTCAGTTCTTGAAAACTTTTTATGCTGACACCATAAAGAAGATTGTAACATTATTGGGAAGGAAAGTCACTACTAAATTTTTTATTTTTTGCTGTCCGGCAGGGATTCCCCGACCAGTTCCGCCATCAGCTCCGGTACAGTGGTCATGTGATCGAGACGCCATGCGTTTTCTCCGCAGAAAAGAAGAGCGTTGTCGGTATCGCCATCGGCAGCGCGGGTCAGGGCAGTGGTAATACAGTAGGGAATGGAGGCTTTGTCGCATTTTTTGAGGCACTGGTAGCAGTGTGAGATTTTTTCCCGTTCCTGTTCGCGTTCCGTCAGAAACGGATTGCGGATTGCGCGGCCCGGCATGCCGACCGGACTGTGCATGATCGTGATATCTTCTTTTTTTGCATTCAGGTATGCCTGTTTGTAGCGGGGATCGGCATCGCATTCTTCCGTGACAACGAAACGGGTAGCCATCTGGACGCCTGCGCAGCCAAGCGACAGATAGTGAAGGATATCCTCATGGGTGTAGACGCCTCCGGCAAAGACGACGGGGATGGTACAGGCATATTTTTCTTCGTAGCCATGTACAATCTGCAGAATTTCCCGGATTTCGTCATCGTAGCCGCGCCGTGCTGTTTCTTCCACGGTTTCGGCGGAGTAGCCGAGATGGCCTCCGGCTGCAGGACCTTCGATGACAACGAGATCAGGAACGCGGTGATAGTGATTGTCCCAAAGCTTCAGAAGAACCTTGGCAGTCCGGGGAGGGGAAACGATAGGGGCGAGCTTGATGGAGCTTCCCTTTGTGTATTTTGGCAGATCGGTCGGGAGACCGGCCCCGGAGATGATGAGATCGGCTCCGTTTTCGATGCAGCAGCGGACGTATTCCTCGTAGTGGGTCAGGGCGCACATGATATTGACGCCGATGATGCCGCCGTTTGAAATTTCTTTGGCGCGGCGGATGTGGAAGGCGAGTGCGCGGAGATTGGCACTTAAGGGATCACGCGCGAATTCCGGATCGCGCCAGCCGGGCTGGGCAGCGGAGATGACGCCGATTCCGCCTGCTTTGGCAACGGCACCGGCGAGGGATGAGAGGCTGATGCCGACGCCCATTCCGCCTTGGATGATGGGGTATTTGGCGGTGAGATTTCCTATTTTTAAATTTGGTAACATATGAATTCTCCTTTTTGATAAATGGACGATCCCGTGCCCGCCGCCGCGCCGGGGATGTTCCTCCAGGATGGCGCGGTTTCGGAGGCCAGGAAACTCTAAGGCTTTGGGATTTTGCTAAGGGCGCTTGAAAAAACGGCGAACTCGCTGCGCTCAGACAGTGCCGTTTTTTCAAGCAACGCAAAATTCCATAGCCTAAGAGTTTGCAGGCCTCCTGCAAATGCGCCATCCTGGAGGAACATCCCCGACACGGCGGCGGGCACGGGATCTGGTATTGGTAAAAATGTAATGTTAAAAACCTTACTATATGGTTTTGAAAACTAGATATATAATACTTTGAATATCAAAGTATGTCAAGAGGGAAAATGAGAAAAAGGTGATTGATAGGGGGTGGGAGGTGTGGTAGAGTGGGAGATAGAAAGAAAAGTTAAGACGGGAGGATGAAGAATGATGTTAAAGGATCTGGTATTAAAAAACAGGAGTTATCGTGGTTTTGATGAGTCGGTGAGGATTTCGCGGGAGACGTTGGAAGGGTTTGTGGATTGTGCGCGGCTTTGTCCTTCGAGTGTGAATAAGCAGCCGTTGAAGTATTTTCTGGCGTGGGAGCCGGAAGAAGTGGAGAAGGTGCAGGGACTGACAAAGTGGGCGCGGGCGCTGCCGGAGATGGTTTTGCCGCATCCGGGAAAACGGCCGACGGGCTTTGTTGTGATCTGTCAGAATAAGAGGATTGATGAGAATCTGAACCGGTATCAGAAGGATGTCGGAATTGTGGCGCAGACGATGCTGCTTGCGGCGGTGGAGCAGGGGCTTGGCGGCTGCATGATCGGGAATTTTCAGGCGGGCGAGGTAATGGAGGTACTTGGACTGCCTGAGGAGATCCGGCCGCTTTTGATTGTGGCGTTTGGAAAACCGGCGGAGGAGATTCATCTGGTAGATGTGCCGGAGGATGGGAATACGAATTATTACCGGGATGAAAATGATGTGCACTATGTGCCGAAGAGAACGCTGGCGGATGAATTGCTGAACTGAAGATAAGATAGGGATGGAAATCAAAAATGTCGGATTTGTGGTAGAAAATCCGGCATTTTTGATATTCAGGGACGGGAGAAAGGAGTATGATACGGAGAAAAAAGCACAGGCTTTGTCCGGAATGGGTGCAAATAAAGATGCTTTTTCATGCAAAACAGAATCTTTTTTGAAAACATGCATTATGATAAAATGAAAAAAATGGGGATATTTGAAATACAAAAATGGAGGAGGAATTAATATGAAGATTTATCACGCACAAGTGAACCATCTGGAAAATCCGGTGGGATTTCGGATGGAACGGACGGTCTTTTCGTGGAAAATAAAAGAAGCGAAAGGAAAGCAGCAGAGTTACGCAAGGATCCGTGTATCATCGGATGAGGCGATGGAACGTCTGTTGTTTGACTCGGGGGAGGATACGAAAGCGAGTAGCCTTTGCTATCCGGTGAAACTGAAGTTGGAGCCGAGAACACGGTATTACTGGACGGTGGAAGCAGGCAGCGATGCCGGAGAAAAAGCAGTAAGCGAAGTGCAGTTTTTTGAAACTGGAAAGCGGGAGGAAGTATGGTCTGCCAAATGGATCTCCTGCAGCAGTGAAGAAAAACGCCATCCTTATTTTGAAAAGAAAATTATTCCGGTAAAAGAAGTGGCAAAAGCACGGCTGTATATATGCGGACTTGGACTGTATGAAGTGTTTGTTGATGAGAAGCGTGTCGGAAATGAATATCTGACACCGTACAGCAATGATTACAATGAGTGGGTACAGTATCAGACATACGATGTGACAGAGGAGTTTTCGAGCGAGGGAACACTCCGTGTACTGCTTGGCAACGGCTGGTATAAGGCGCGGTTTGGTTTCAGTGCGTTTGAGGATAGAGGCTTTTACGGAAATGACTGGAAGCTGATTGCGGAGCTGCATCTTATGTATACAGACGGCTCGGAAGAAGTCATCGGTACAGATGAGACATGGCAGATACGACGCAGCAAAATTTCGTTCTCCAATCTCTACGACGGCGAGCATCGGGATGATACGCTGCCGGATCTTCCTGCAGAGCAGGCAGTCCTCTGTGATGCACCGAAAGGGGAACTGACCGATCGCATGAGTCTTCCGGTGACGGTTCATGAAACTTTCCGGCCAAAAGAATTGATTCATACTCCGGCAGGTGAGCTGGTTTTCGATATGGGACAGGAATTCACGGGAATCTTTAAACTCCATGTCAACGTGCCAAAAGGAACAAAAGTACATGTTCAGACGGGAGAAATTCTGCAGCACGGCAATTTCTACAATGAAAATCTGAGAACTGCAAAATCGGAATACATTTATATTTCCGATGGCACGGAAATAGATCTCGCACCGCATTTTACCTTCTATGGTTACCGTTACGTAAAAATCGAGGGCATCCCGGATCTGAAAACAGAGGATTTCACGGGAATTGCCTATTACAGCAATATCACCGCAACAGGCTGGATGAAGACCGGAAATGGACAGGTTAACCAGCTGATTAGCAACGTGAGATGGGGCCTGAAATGCAACTTTGTAGATGTTCCGACCGACTGCCCGCAGCGTGATGAGCGCATGGGATGGACGGGTGATGCGCAGGTGTTCTCGCCGGCGGCGATGTATCTCGAAGATACGTATGCATTCTATGCAAAATACCTGTACGACATGGCAAAAGAGCAGAGCGTGCTCGGCGGAAAGGTGCCGTACGTGGTGCCGTCGTGCGGCATCGAGGATGCAGCGTGTGTCTGGGGCGATGCGGCGTGCATCATTCCGTGGAATCTGTATCTGTTTTACGGGGATAAGAGTATTCTGGAAGATCAGTTTGTGAGCATGAAATCGTGGGTGGATTACATCACGAAAGTGGATGGGGATAACCACGGCTGGCGGTATATTTTCCACTTCGGCGACTGGCTTGCGTTGGACAATCCGGTACAGGGAGCGGAGCAGGTCATGGGTGCAACGGACGAGGAGTTTATTGCAAACCTGTATTATGCGATCAGCGCAGGAATCGTGGCAAAAGCAGCCGGTGTGCTGGGATACCGCGAGGAGCAGGAGAAGTATCAGAAGCTGTCCGAGGAGCAGTTTGCTGTGGTACAGGAAGAATATTACAGCGCAACAGGCCGCTGCTGCATCAAAACACAGACGGCGCTGCTGCTGACGCTGAAATACCATCTGTCAAAGAACGAAGAGCTGACAAAACGGCAGCTTCTGAAGCTGTTTGAGCAGAGTAACCACAAACTGAAGACGGGATTTGTCGGAACACCATTGCTGAACAATGTGCTCACCGACAACGGCATGAATGATCTTGCCTACGAACTGTTGCTGAACGAGGAATTTCCGGGTTGGCTTTATGAGGTTAAGCTTGGTGCAACTACCGTCTGGGAACGCTGGAATTCCCTTCTTGCGGACGGTACGATTTCCGGCATCAGCATGAACAGTATGAACCATTATGCTTACGGCTCCATCCAGGAATGGATGTTCCGTCACGTTGCCGGCATCAACACGATGGAATCCCATCCGGGTGCCAGGACCGTACAGTTTGCACCGACGCTGAACTGGGATTTGAGGTATGCAGAGGCAAAATATGATTCTGCATCGGGAATGTACAGCATTCGCTGGGAGCTTTCCGACAAAGAGCACGTGACCATCACCATGGATGTTCCGTTCGACTGTACCGCAGAGGCCGTACTTCCAATGGTTGCCAAAAGTGAAAAAGAAGCGGTTGCAGAAGTGCTCGGATCAGAAGAAAACGGTAGATACCTGCTGGAGCCGGGACACTATGAGGTAAGCTATCAGCTTTCCGATTGGAAAGAAAAAACGGCAGTATGTGTGGAATAAAACCGCAGTTTTTTTCAAAAAATAAGAAGCGAGGTGAACGCTGCAATTTTGCAATGGGACAAAATGAGAAAATTGTTCCAATTATTATGAAAAGAATGTAAATAAAAATAAATAATTTGGAAAATATACAAATTCATTTGTCTTATGAAAACGTTTATGGTACAATCTGACTAAGTGGTTACAAAAATGGAAGTGTGTTTTGGAAAAAATGAAACAAGACACAGATCCGAGGGTCTGACAAAAAGAGGCGGCAGAAAGGGACAGGATATGAAGAAGTGGACGGGGATGATTACCAATCTCACAATGTTGACACAATTCGGACTGTCCCTTGTGACGCCTCTTTTTCTTTGTCTGGCACTTTGCTGGTGGCTTTGCGACCGCTTTTCGGTTGGAACATGGATTTATCTGATCGGCTTTTTCTTTGGGATCGGAGGCGGTGCCGTGACAGCCTGGAAATTCGGGCAGAGCGTTCTGCGGCATCAGAAACGCATCGAGACGGAGCCGGACGGAAAAAAGAAGAAAAAGAGGGTGTCTTTCAACCGACATATTTAGAACGTGTCTGAAAAAGTTTTCACAGTTGACGAAGATCAAGTGGCAGAGAAAAGATTTCAGACTGATTTTAAGGGGAAAATCCCTTAGAAAGGAAACAAGGCGATATGAGCAATTTCGGAGACAAGGTCCAACCGGCCGTAAAAAAGGAGACGAAAAATGTTGCCATCTATACTGTTGTCGGCGTGGTTGTGATGTGGGTCGGGTTTCTGATCCTGCACCTGATCTGGCCGGAAAAAATCCCATTTGACTATCGGGTTATCCTTGGGGGAATCGGAGGCGGTGCCGTTGCGGTGCTGAACTTTTTCCTGATGGGTATGGCAGTACAAAAAGCAGTGTCTGAGACAGACGAGGCGGGAGCAAAGCGACGGATGCAGGCAAGCTATTCGCAGAGAAATCTGATGCAGATGCTATGGGCAGTTCTGGCGATTGTGCTTCCATGCTTCCAGTTTGCTGCAGGAATCCTGCCGCTTTTAATTCCGGGAACGGCCATCAAGCTGATGGGCATAAAAAACAGCATAAAGCGCTGAAACTGATCTCAGGCGAAAGCCGCAAAGACGGGACGGCGTTTTTAAACCGAAACAGCGAAGCAGCGATTCGGTTATGAGCAAGCAGCGAAGCAGATTGTGAAGATCCGCTTTGACAAAAGGTTCAAATTTTTTATTTTATCTCATACAGAGGAGGTGAGAAAAGAGAATGGAGGTTGATATCTCCGGTGCAAAAGTCTTTTTTACGATCCCGATCGATTTTCCGCTGTTCGGGAAAATTCAGATCAGCGAAACGCTGGTGGTAAGCTGGATTGTAATGGCACTCATTACCGGACTTTGCATCTGGCTCACAAGAGATTTGAAGGTGCGGAACATCTCCAAACGCCAGGCGGTGGCAGAAATGATTGTGGAGACCGCAAATAAATTCGTCATCGGCAACATGGGAGAAAAATTCCGCTATCTGATTCCTTTTGTGTCGGCGCTTTTCGCGACCAGCGTTGTCTCGAACCTGATCAGCCTGATCGGACTTCGAAGTCCGACAGCAGATCTTTCCACCGAGGCGGCCTGGGCTGTTGTGGTTTTCATCATGATCACCACACAGAAGATCAAAACCAACGGTTTTGGCGGATATCTGAAAGGATTCACGACTCCGATTGCGGTTATGACACCGTTTAACGTTTTGTCGGAGCTCGCAACGCCGATCAGTATGGCGTGCCGTCACTTTGGAAACATTCTTTCCGGCGTTGTCATCAATGCCCTGATCTACGGATCGCTGGCACTGGCAAGCGGAAAGCTGCTGGGACTGCTTCCCGGCGTGCTCGGAAGAACCCTTTCACAGATCCCGATTCTGGACGTCGGTGTTCCGGCTGTTCTGTCGGTCTATTTTGACTGGTTCTCCGGCGTGATGCAGGCCTTTATTTTCTGTATGCTGACTGTCATGTACATTGCGAATGCGGCAGAGGAAGGCTAAAGAGATTAAAAAATGAGGTTTACAAAAAGAAAATACAGGAGGAAAACAAGATGGATTTTCAGATTTTAGCAAAAGGTATCGCTCTCGCAGGATGCGCAATCGGCGCAGGATGCTCCCTGATCGCAGGTATCGGACCTGGTATCGGTGAAGGTAACGCCGTAGCAAAGGCACTTGAGGCAATCGGACGTCAGCCGGAATGCAAAGGTGATGTAACAAGTACGATGCTTCTTGGCTGTGCGATCGCAGAGACCACAGGTATTTACGGTTTCGTAACCGGCCTGCTTCTGATCTTCGTAGCACCGGGAATGTTCATGAACTTCCTGAAATAGAGCAAAGAGTAGAGTATTGCTAGGAGGAAAGAAACTATGCAGGTTCAGGAACTGGTAGGAATTGTCCCCTGGACTTTTATCGCACAGATCTGCAACCTCTTCATCCAGATGTATCTGATCAAACGGTTCCTTTTCAAACCGATCAATGAGATGCTGGAAAAACGGCGTGCGGCAGCCGACGCGGAGATCACAGACGCAGAGGCGGCAAAAAAAGAAGCCAACGCCATCAAAGAGGAATATGAGCAGAATATGCAGGAGGCCAAGGCAAAGGCCAACGAGATTCTCGAAAGCGCCAGAAAGACAGCAACGCTGCAGAGCGAGAAAATCGTAAAAGAGGCTTCCGAACAGGCAGCTGCCCTGAAAAACAAGGCAGAAAAAGAGATTGCCCAGGAGAAAAAGAAAGCGGTCAATGAAGTCAAAGGCGAGATCGGCGGCATTGCCATGGATATTGCCGGAAAGGTTATTGAACGTGAGATTAATGAAAAAGACCATGAGAAGCTGATAGATGAATTTATATCGAATGTAGGTGAAGCATCATGACAGAAACTGCCAGAGTATACGGTGGGAGCCTGTATGAGCTGGCCCAGGAGGAGCATCTCGAAGAGGAAATCCTTTCCGAGATGAAGGAGATCCGAGCTCTGTTCCGGGAAAATCCGGAGTATCCGCGCCTTTTATCGGAGCCTTCGATTCCGCGAAAAGAGCGGATCGGGCTGATCGACGCGGCATTTGGCAGCCAGGCGGAACCGTATTTGGTCAATTTTATCAAACTGCTGTGTGAAAAAAATCTTCTCCGGGAATTCGGCGGATGCCAGGAAGCGTTTCAGCGCAGATACTTTGCGGCGCACAATATTGCCGAGGCAGTTGTGACGAGTGCAGCATCCCTGTCGAAGGAACAGGAAGAGCTTCTGAAGAAAAAACTGGAAACGATGAGCGGAAAAACAGTGGTGATGGAACTGAAAACCGATCCGTCCGTTCTGGCGGGTGTCCGCGTGGAGCTCGACGGAAAGCTGTTTGACGGAACCGTAAAGGGACGTTTGGCCGAGCTTTCCAGAAGAATCAGCGATACAGTGGTGTAGGAGGAAAAAATGCAACTGAAACCAGAAGAAATATCCAAGGTCATCCGCAGCCAGATCAAATATTATGAAAATGCGATCCGGCAGGATGAGACAGGCACCGTTCTGATGGTCGGAGACGGAATCGCAAGAGCCAGCGGTCTTTCGAACTGCATGGCAGGCGAGCTGCTGGAATTTGAGGATGGAAGTTATGGAATGGCACAGAACCTCGAGGAAAACAGCGTATCTGTCGTTTTATTCGGTTCCGGCGAGAACATCAGCGAGGGACAGCTTGTAAAAAGAACGGGAAAGGTTGTTTCGGTTCCGGTCGGAGAAGGCATGATCGGACGCGTTGTCAACGCGCTCGGCCAGCCAATCGACGGCGCAGGCCCGATTACGGCGGCAGAGTACCGTCCGATTGAAAGCCCGGCACCGGGCATCTGTGAGAGAAAAGGTGTTAATCAGCCGCTGCAGACCGGTATTAAAGCGATCGATTCCATGGTTCCGATCGGAAGAGGCCAGCGAGAGCTGATCATCGGAGACCGTCAGACCGGAAAGACAACGATCGCAACCGATACCATTCTGAACCAGAAAGGCAAGGATGTGATCTGTATCTACGTTGCCATCGGACAGAAACGTTCGACAGTAGCGTCCTTAGTAGAAAATCTTGAGAAGAACGGCGCAATGGCGTACACCATCGTCGTGGCAGCGACGGCATCCGAAGCGAGCCCGCTGCAGTATATCGTACCGTATTCCGGCTGTGCCATGGGCGAGTACTTTATGTATCAGGGAAAAGATGTGCTGATTATTTATGATGACTTAAGTAAGCACGCGGTTGCATACCGTGCACTCTCCCTGCTGATCCGCCGTCCGCCGGGACGTGAGGCTTATCCGGGAGATGTTTTCTATCTCCATTCCAGACTTCTGGAGCGTGCCGCAAAGCTGGACGATGAACACGGCGGCGGATCCATGACGGCCCTGCCGATCATTGAGACCCAGGCAGGCGATATTTCTGCCTATATTCCGACGAACGTCATCTCCATCACAGACGGCCAGATTTTCCTTGAGACAGAGCTGTTCCACTCGGGTGTTATGCCGGCGGTAAACCCTGGCGTATCGGTATCCCGTGTCGGTGGAAATGCGCAGATTAAGGCAATGAAGAAGGTAGCCGGAACTCTGAAACTGATCTATTCCCAGTACCGCGAGCTGGCAAGCTTTGCGCAGTTCGGATCCGATCTGGATGCCGATACAAAGGCGCGTCTGGAGCAGGGTGTGCGTATCGTGGAAGTATTAAAACAGAACCAGAATGCACCGGTTTCGGTAGAAAAACAGGTTGCTATTCTCTATGCGGTAACGAAAGGAATTCTGTCAAAGGTTGCAGCTGAGGATGTCCGCGCCTATGAGGACGGACTGTATACCTGGCTCGATACCGATGCCGAGGGTGCTGCCGTGATGCAGGAGATTTCCGCAACCGGAAAACTTGAGGCAGATACCGAGGAGAAGCTGAAAAGTACGCTCGAATCGTACACCGAAAACTTTATCAATACAAGACCTGCAAAATAAGGAAAGAAGGAGGAGCCTATGGCTGCAAACATGAAAGCCGTAAAGCTGCGGATCAAAAGTGTCGAAAGCACGATGCAGATTACCAAGGCGATGGAACTTGTAGCGTCCTCCAAGCTGCGAAAAGCGAAGGAGCGGGCTGATACCTGCCGTCCGTATTTTCAGGAGCTGTACCGCACTTTGCAGGATATTGCAAAAGGAAACACGGAATTTTATTCCATTTATGCAAAAGAGGCAAAAAACGAGAAATGCTGCTACGTGCTGGTTGCCGGAGACCGCGGTCTTGCGGGCGGATACAACGCCAATCTGTTCCGATGCTTTGAGGCAGATGCCAAAGGAAAAGAGATCTGTGTGGTTCCGGTCGGCAAAAAGGCAGTGGAGTATGCAAAATCCCGGAAGCTGGACATTCTGACGGACAGCTTTGCCGAGATCGCAAATCTTTCCGTGGCAGACAGCTTTGAGATCGCGCGCGCACTGTGCCGTGAGTTCCGGAAAGGGACCTTCGGACATGTGGAGCTTTGTTACACAAAATTCGTGTCGATGCTGTCGCAGATGCCGGTTTCCGTGCCGATCCTGCCTCTGATTGACATTGCAAAAGAGGACGGAGAGGACCCGGAAGCGAAAAAAATCCGGAATCTGATCCTGTATGAGCCAAACGGTGTCGAGGTATTCGAAGCGATTGTGCCGGAATACTTAGGCGGCCTGATCTACGGCGGTATCTGTGAGAGTGTGGCAAGTGAGCTTGCGGCACGCCGTACCGCAATGGAGGCGGCAACGGGAAATGCAGAGGAGATGATTGAACAGCTCAATCTGTATTACAACCGTGCCCGTCAGGCAAGCATTACGCAGGAGATCACGGAGATCGTCGGCGGTGCGGAAGGCGTGTAAGAGTGGAAACAAGAAAAGTGAGGAGAAGTCGTTAAATGAGTGAAAAACACATTGGCGAGGTTGTGCAGGTAACGGGTCCTGTTCTGGACATCCGTTTTCCGGAAGGAGAGCTGCCGGCACTTCTGAATGCCATCGAGATAGACAACCACGGCGAGAAACTGGTTGTGGAAGTGGCGCAGCAGACGGGCGACAACATGGTTCGCTGCATTGCCATGAAGTCCACAGACGGACTTGTCCGCGGAACGAAAGCAGTCGACACGGGCGGCCCGATCGCCGTTCCGGTCGGAGAGGAGTGCTTAGGCCGCGTGTTCAATCTGCTCGGTGAGACCGTAGATAATAAGCCGGCACCGGAAACAGCAGAAAAATGGCCGATCCACCGCGATCCGCCGTCCTACGAGGAGCAGGTTCCGGCAACGGAAATCCTCGAAACCGGAATCAAGGTCGTTGACCTGATCTGCCCGTATGCCAAGGGCGGAAAAATCGGTCTGTTCGGCGGTGCCGGCGTTGGAAAAACAGTCCTTATCATGGAGCTGATCCACAACGTGGCAACGGCACACGGCGGACTTTCCGTTTTCACCGGTGTCGGAGAGCGTACCCGTGAAGGAAATGACCTTTACAACGAGATGAAAGAGAGCGGTGTTATCGACAAAACAGCACTGGTCTATGGACAGATGAACGAGCCGCCGGGAGCGCGTATGCGTGTCGGACTTTCCGGCCTTACCATGGCAGAATATTTCCGTGACGTGAAAAATCAGGATGTGCTGCTGTTCATTGATAATATTTTCCGATTTACGCAGGCAGGTTCCGAGGTTTCGGCTCTGCTTGGCCGTATGCCGTCCGCAGTAGGATACCAGCCGACGCTGGCAACCGAGATGGGCGCACTGCAGGAGCGTATTACTTCCACAAGAAAGGGATCCATCACATCGGTACAGGCTGTTTACGTGCCGGCCGATGACCTGACCGACCCGGCTCCGGCAACAACGTTTACCCATCTGGATGCCACGACGGTACTTTCCCGTGAAATCTCCAGCCAGGGTATTTACCCGGCTGTTGATCCGCTCGATTCTACCAGCCGTATCCTGACACCGGAAATCGTAGGCCATGAGCACTATGAGGTAGCACGTGCCGTACAGCAGGTGCTGCAGAGATACAAAGAGCTGCAGGATATCATCGCCATCATGGGTATGGATGAGCTGTCCGAGGAGGATAAGCTGACGGTCAGCCGTGCACGTAAGGTACAGCGTTTCCTGTCCCAGAGCTTCTCGGTAGCGGAGCAGTTTACCGGTATGGAAGGAAAATATGTGCCGTTAAAAGAAACTCTGCGCGGATTCCGCATGATCCTTGACGGCGAGTGCGACGATCTTCCGGAGAGCTGTTTCCTGTTTGCAGGTACCATCGACGAGGTATTTGAAAAAGCAAAAGCACTGAATCAGTAAAGGAGGAATGACGTATGAGTACATTTCCTTTACGTGTCGGCACGCCGGACGGACTTCTCTATGAGGGTGACGTAGCGCGCGTTGTCTGCAGAACCATCAGCGGCGACCTGGCAATTCTGCCTGGGCACTGCAATTACTGCACTGCACTCGGTATGGGCGAGGCGCATATTGTGCTGGAGGACGGAACGAGAAGAAATGCCGCCTGCATCGGCGGAATGCTTTCCATGATGAACGGGGTCTGCCGTGTCCTGGCAACAACCTGGGAGTGGGAAGAGGATATTGATGCAGAGCGCGCCGAGGCTGCCAAACACAGGGCCGAGCAGGCGCTGGCAAACGGCGGTCTGACAGACAAAGAATACCGTATTGCCGAAGCCAAGCTGCAGCGTGCGCTGGTGCGGTTGAGTGTAAAAGAATAAAAAAACAAAAAAAGCCTTCGACGAATCTGGGAAAATCCGATCGTCGAAGACTTTTTTTATTTTAAGGGTGCTTTTTAAAGAGCAAAAATTCCGCAGATTAAAAATCCCGCTACGGCGAGAGCAGCACTGATCAGGACGTAAGGAAACTGCGACACGGCATGTGACATATTGTCAATCTCGCAGGTCGCGGAGGAAAGAACCGTTGCGTCGGAATAGAAGCATGCATGGCTTCCGAAAACACCGCCGGATACGACAGCGCCAAGCGCCAGAAGTACATTAGCATCAAGGGCGATGGCAAGCGGAACAACGATGGAAACGGCTACGGCCTCAATTCCCCAGAAAGAGCTGGTGACAAAGGTCAGAACTGCAATGACAACAAAAATAATAGCTGCCAGTGTTTTGGCATTCATATACGGAACACACAGGTTGATGACGTATTCCGAGAGTCCCATTTCGCCGCAGGCAGTCTTGATCATAAAGGATGCAAGAAGAATGGCGAGAACCGGAAGAATATCTGCAAAGCCGGCAAAGAACAGTTCCACGTACCGCGTAAAGGTCATTTTTTTCCGCGGAAGATAAAGAATCATACAGGAAGCAAGAGCAAGAATAATCGCCTGCATCATATCCTGTGTGGCTACTGTCACACCGATCAGAATTCCGATGGGGATCAGAAAATCCAGTATATTTCCGGGATTGGTATTTTCGGGCGGGTAATCAACGCTCATTCCGGCCATGGCAATGTCAACGGAAGGGGCATTGTGCATTTTGGGATGCTCCGGTGTCTGCTCTTTCTTTTCCAGATCGGTATAGGCATCTTTCATTTTTCCGAGCTTTGGCATCAGTTTGCAGGCAAACAGAATGACAACCAGAAGTGCAGTCATCGGATAAAACATATAAGGAAGCACTTTTAAGTAAACACTCATACCGGTGGAAAAGCCCATATTGAGAATGTCCGGTTCCTGAATAAAAACACCGGAATAAAAAACTACCCAGGTGGAAAAGGGAATCAGTGCACAGACAGGTGCACCGGTTGAGTCAATGATATAGGCAAGGGCCTGGCGTGGGACTTTTCGTTTATCACAGACATCCTTCATACAGGTTCCAACGGTCATGATGTTAAGATAATCATCGACAAAAATAATGATTCCGAGAAATACCGACATCATCATGGTGATCCGTTCATTTTTACAGAAACGGCTTAACAGGTTGGAAAAACCAAGTGTTCCTTTTGCCTCGCGGAGCAGGAAGATGAAGCCTCCGAACAGTCCGCAGAGAAGAAGAATATACTGGTTATCTGAGTTGCTGATCTCCGAAAGCAGCAGATCGCACCAGGGTCCGATAAAAGCCGCTTTGTACATGATGAGATAGGCAACCAGGGTTCCGAAAATCAGAGCTTCGAAAGATTTTTTCGTTTTTAATGCAAAAATCAGCATCGCCGCAGGCGGCAGCAGACATAAAACTCCATATTGCATAGCGGTTCTCCTTTGTAGTTAGAATATGTGATGCAGCGCACCGCTGTAGGAAGAGTTACAACAGGAAGAGACAGAGCTTTACTGTTTCGTCATGATACGGTAAGTTTCCGGCCGCCGGTCACGGAAAAGCCCCCAGGAAAAACGTTCTTCGCGCAGGGCATCCAGATCGAAGAAGGCATACAGGATTTCCTCGGTATCTTTTCCTGCCGATGTCACGAGTTCACCGGTTGCATCGGCAATAAAGGAAGAACCGTAGAAGGTAAGAGAAGAGGACTGGCCGCCATTTTCTTCACAGGGCGTTACGATTTCGGTACCAATCCGGTTTGCAGCAGCAACCGGAACAAGATTTGCGGCAGCATGTCCCTGCATGACGCGCCGCCAGTGCCCGCTGCTGTCTACATTCAGGATCGGCTCACTTCCGATCGCGGTAGGATAGAGCAGGATTTCAGCTCCCTGAACAGCCATACATCGTGCTGTTTCCGGAAACCACTGATCCCAGCAGATGCCGACGCCGATGGTTCCAAAACGTGTTTCAAAGACTTTGAATCCCGTATCTCCCGGAGTAAAATAGAATTTTTCCTGATAAAAATGATCGTCCGGGATATGGGTCTTGCGGTAAACACCAAGAATGGATCCGTCTGCATCGATCATGGCAATGGAATTAAACAGGCGCTGAACATCCCTTTCATAAAAGCTGACCGGAATCACGACCCCAAGTTCTCCGGCAACGGCCTGAAAACGCCGGATGGCGGGATTTTCTGTCAAAGGCAGGGCATAATCATAATAATCGTATCGCTTTTCCTGACAAAAATACGGTCTTTCAAATAATTCAGGAAGAAGGATGAGATTGGCGCCGTTGGAAGCGGCTTCACGGACCATGGTCTCTGCTTTGTCTATATTTTCCTGTACCTGGCTGCAGCATGAAAACTGCAGTGCGGCAATTTTTATATTTCTCATAATCTGTTTCCTCTTTTCTTTGCCGGAATCTGCTGGGTAATACAGTGAATGTTGCCTCCGCCGGTCAGAATGACGCGTGCATCGACAGGGAGGATCCGTCGATCCGGAAAGCATTTTCCGAGAATTTCTGCAGCCACGGTATCGTTTTCATCGCCGAAACGGGGAAGAAGGACACAGTGATTGGCAAGGTAAAAATTGATATAGCTGGCGGCAAGGCGTTCCCCGGCTTCCCGCTGGTCTTCGCCAGCTTCAAAATCATAGCCGAGAAGATCTTCTTCTGTAATACAGATGGGATGCTTTGGAATGGGCAGCTTGTGAATTACAAAGCTTCGTCCCTTCGCGTCAACGGTATGGGAGAGAAGATCAAAAGCGGCCCTGCTTCTGGCATACTGAGGATCGTTTTCGTCATCTGTCCAGGCAAGAAGTACTTCTCCTGGCTTTACAAAGCAGCACATATTATCGATATGGCCGTTGGTTTCATCGTTGTAAATACCAAAAGGCAGCCAGATGATTTTCTCGACCGAAAGATACTGACGCAGCTTTTCTTCAATTTCCGCTCTTGTAAGAGAAGGATTGCGCCCCGGACTCAGCAGACATTCTTCGGTCGTAAGCAGGGTTCCTTCCCCGTCAACATGGATGGAGCCGCCTTCCAGAACAAAGGGGCGGGCATTATAGAAGGAATCTCCGAGAAAACTGCAGATTCGTTCCGGAACCTCACGGTCATGCTCAAAGTGGGAGTACAGACCGTCATACTGGCCGCCCCAGGCGTTGAATTCCCATTGAATGCCTCTTCGCCCGCCCTGATCGTTAATCACAAACGTAGCGCCGGTATCTCTTGCCCAGGCATCCTCTGTCGGGGCTTCGATCAGATGAATCCGGTCGGAGGAAAGCAGTTCCTGTGCCGATGCTTTATCCTGTGGCCGGACGAAAAGATAAACCTGCTCATAAGCGGCAATTGCTTCTGCAATTTCTGCAAATGCCGTTCTTGCCGCTTTTGCCCCGTAATTCCAGGAACCGGGACGCCACGGCCAGATCATCAGCGTGCCTTCGTGGGGCTCAAATTCGCCCGGCATGTAAAAGCCATCGGCTTTTGGGGTTCTAAGACAATCGGTTTTTGAAATCTTCATATCCAAACTCCTTTATCATTCGGCAGTTTCCAGCTTTGTCCATCACCGCGATGGAAGGGAGTGGGATTCCGTTAAAGGTATTGGTTTTTACCATCGAATAAATCGCCATATCTTCAAAATACAGTCTGTCACCGATCCGGATTTGGGAATCGAAGGAATATTCGCCGATTACGTCGCCCGCCAGGCAGGTATTGCAGGAAAGGCGGTAGGTATAAGGCTTTTCCCCAGGCAGTCCGCTGCCTTTGAGCGGAGGGCGGTACGGCATCTCAAGCACATCCGGCATATGGCAGGCAGCGGAAGTGTCAAGAATTAAAATTTTTCCGTTATTTTCAACAATATCGAGAACTTCCGTGACATTGTAGCCTGCGTTTAAGGCAACTGCTTCCCCGGGCTCCAGGTAAATCTGAAGACCATACGTTTCTTTCATATGGTTGATACAGGAAATCAGGCGTTCGATATCGTAATCCTCACGGGTGATATGATGTCCGCCTCCCATGTTAAGCCAGTTCATTTTAAAAAGCCACTTGCCGAATTTTTCTTCCACGGCGCGCAGCGTGGTTTCCAGATCATCCGAATTCTGTTCACAGAGGGTATGAAAATGAAGACCGTCCACAAGATCGGCCAGTTCGTCTGTAAAATCGCAGGTGCGGATGCCCATGCGGGAGCCGGGCGCACAGGGATCATAAATCGCATGGCCTTCCTGCGTGGAGCATTCCGGGTTGATGCGAAGTCCGGCTTTTGCGGTTCCGGAAGCCTTAAGTACGGGGAGGTACGTTCGGAGCTGCTTTTCTGAATTGAAAATAATATGATCGCAGATCTGTGCGAGCTCTTCCATATCCTGCGGGCGGTAGGCCGGAGAATACACATGATTCTCCAGCCCCATTTCTTCCTTGCCAAGCCGCGCCTCATAGAGTCCGCTGGCAGTCGTTCCGCTGATATATTTTCCAATCAGCGGATATTCCGAAAAACAGGAAAAGCATTTCTGAGCCAGCAGAATTTTTGCACCGGTGCGTTCTTCTACCTGGTGCAGGATCTTTAAGTTTTCTTCCAGTTTGCCTTCATCAATGACAAAACAGGGAGTTGGCAGTTCGTTTATCTTATACATAGGCTTAATCTACTAAAACAGGATTTTCTACGACCTTCCACGGAAGACCCCACTTGTTGAGTGCTTCCATATACGGATCCGGATCGAATTCATCTGTGGTGTAGACACCCGGCTTGTTCCAGAGACCGCTCACGACCATCATGGTTCCGATCATGGCCGGAACGCCGGTGGTGTAGGAGATCGCCTGAGACTCTACTTCCCGGTAGCATTCCTGGTGGTCACAGACATTGTAAATGTAAATGCTTCTTTCTTTTCCGTCCTTGATACCGGTAAAAATACAGCCGATGTTGGTTTTACCCACGGTGCGCGGGCCAAGGGTGGAAGGATCCGGGAGAAGCTCTTTTAAAAACTGGATCGGTACGATCTGCTGTCCGTTGAAGGTAATCGGAGTGGTGGAGAGAAGTCCTACATTTTCCAGACATTTCATATGGGTCAGATAGCTCTGGCCGAAGGTCATGAAAAAGCGGATTCTTTTTACGCCCGGGATATTTTTTGCAAGAGCCTCAATTTCTTCATGGTGAAGAAGGTACATATCCTTCTCGCCTACCTCATCGAAGTTATATTCCCGTTTGATCGACATTGGCGGAATTTCTACCCAGTGGCCGTTTTCCCAGTAAGAGCCGGGAGCGGATACCTCGCGGAGGTTGATTTCCGGATTGAAGTTGGTTGCAAACGGATATCCGTGGTCGCCGCCGTTGCAGTCCAGAATATCAATCGTGTGAATTTCATCGAAATAGTGTTTCTGTGCATAGGCTGCAAAGACACTGGTGACGCCCGGGTCAAAGCCGGTTCCGAGAAGACCGGTGATGCCGGCTTCCTTGAAACGGTCCATATAGGCCCACTGCCAGGAGTAATCAAAGTAAGCAGAAAAGCCAAGCTCTTCGCATCTCTTTTCGTAGATTGCACGCCATGCCGGATCATCCGTGTTTTCTGCTTCGTAGTTTGCAGTATCAATGTAAGGAACCTTACATGCAAGGCAGGCATCCATAATGGTAAGATCCTGATAAGGAAGTGCCAGGTTTAAGACGGCATCCGGCTGATACTGTTTGATTAAGGCGATTAATTCTTCTGTGCAGTCGGCATCCACCTTTGCTGTTGTGATAATGGTTTTTGTGGTCGGAGCCAGCTTTTCTTTTAAAGCATCGCACTTGGAAAGGGTGCGGCTTGCAATCATAATTTCAGAAAATACTTCACTGTTCTGGCAGCATTTGTGAATGGCTACGGATGCAACACCGCCGCATCCGATGATCATAACTTTGGACATTGTTTGGTTCTCCTTTTTCAGAAAATGGTGTTGGGTTCATCTTTGGCTATAAGCACGAAAAAAAGACAGATGACGTGCATCATCTGTCTAAAAATCGAAATTTATACATGATCGTATTGTGCAAACTTCAGGGGATGGACAAAAATCCAGGCTTCCCCCTGTTTTCCTATGCAGAAATATATAGTCACGTACTCTTATTGACCGTTTCATAAGATGATGTGCTCGTCGTAGAGCATCGATTATAAAGTAATCAACTCATAAAATTTGCGCTTTTAACGCAATCAATAATGTGGCTCTTAACCACGCTCGGCAACTACCCCTGCCTGTCCGTCGGTTTTTTACCAGGGGCATATATTTTGCATAAGAACAGAATTGTTCGCTTGCAGTTCCAAATTATAAAGTGAAATGACATGGATGTCAAGAAAAATTTGTGAAACTATTCAGAGCCGTGCGAAATGGAAGAAAAACCGCGAATCATGCTTGCATGAATGAGCGGTTTTTCAAACATGCTCCGGAGCAGAAAATGAAAAATCACAGGGTGATCCAGTAACGCTCCAGTGTTTTGTTTTCATCGGCACGATAAGCGGTGCCGTCGAACCGGCCGCCATTTTTCAGGATCGTTCTGCGGCTTCCTTCGTTGGTATCCAGGCAGCAGACCAGAATTTCGGAAAGGCCGAGGCTTTTGCAGTACGGCTGCACATTTTTCAGCATCCAGGAGGCATAGCCTTTTCTGCGTTCCGACGGGCGGACGGAGTAGCCGATGTGGCCGCCAAAGGTGCGCAGAAAATCGTTCAGGTAGTGGCGCAACTGAATCATGCCGACAAGGCGGTTGTCTGATTTGCGGATGCACAGAAACTGTGTTGCGGGAACCATGCCCTCCGGCAGAGTCTCCTCTTTGGTATACCGCATGGTATCTTCAAGATACGCCTTCATATCATCAAACCGGCGAAGCGGTCCGCAGCCGTCCATGGAATCGCTGTTTTCCAGAAAATCGTTCCGGTAGGCGGCGAGCTCGGCGAAGTATTCCTCCGACGGTTCAACTAACATCAGTTCATCGTTCATCCTTAGCATTTCTCCGGTTCCGGATACTCGACGCCGAAGGTCTCAACGGTAACGGTAGCCATTTTCTGCGGCTGCAGCGGTTTGTCGCTGTAGTCGGTGTTGACAGATGCGATTTTATCTACGACTTCCAGGCCTTCTGTTACTTTTCCGAAAGCAGCGTATGCGCCGTCCAGATGCGGAGCAGCTTTGTGCATGATGAAGAACTGGCTTCCTGCGCTGTCCGGGAACATGGTACGTGCCATGGAGAGAACGCCTGGGGTGTGTGCGAGGTTGTTCTCAAATCCGTTCTGGGAGAACTCACCCTTGATGCAGTAATCCGGGCCGCCGGCGCCTGTGCCTGCAGGATCTCCGCCCTGGATCATGAATCCCGGGATGACGCGGTGGAAGATCAGGCCGTCATAGAAGCCTTTTTTTACCAGACTGATGAAGTTGTTTACGGTGTTCGGCGCGATTTCCGGGTAAAGCTCTGCTTTCATCACATCGCCGTTTTCCATAGTAATTGTAACGATTGGGTTAGACATAATTGTTTTCCTCCTGATTTTTTTACGATTTTTTGATAAGACGTAAGTAGCCATTTTTCGAAGAAAAATGAGCGGATTACGAATGTTTTTGATGATTGCTGGAGTGCAAAGCACGTAGCGATCTGGTATCAAAGGGGGCAAACCCCTTTTTTCAGATCATTACTCCAGGAATGTCTCATGGATCGCACGCATCGCCTGATCTGCGTATGCTTCGTCGATCAGGGCAGTGATGCGGATTTCCGAGGTGGTAACCATCTCGGTATTGATTCCTGCATTGGCGAGCGCGCCGAACATTTTGGCAGCCACGCCTGAATGGGAGCGGACACCGGCTCCGATGACGGAAACCTTTGCCACGTTCTCGTCATAATCCAGTTTTTTGATGCCGAGCAAATCCTTATTGTCGTTCAGCACATCGATCGTGCGCAGCATATCCGGCTTTGCAACGGTAAAGGAAACGGACTTTGTGCCGTCCTTTCCGAGTGACTGGATCATGACATCGATGTTCAGATTGTTCCGATCCAGTAAATTTAAGAGGCGGAACGTGCTCTCCGGATCGTTGCCAAGGCCTGCAACACGGATTTTTGCCACATTTTTGTCGGCAGCCACGCCGCTGATTAACATTTTTTCCATTTTGGTTTTCTCCCTTACCATCGTTCCGGAATTCCGGTTCAGACTGGAGCAGACCAGAAGTTCCACGCCGTATTTTTTTGCGATTTCCACGCATCTGCTGTGAAGGACTTTTGCGCCGAGCGAAGCCATCTCCAGCATTTCATCGTAAGTTACCTCTTCCATCTTGCGCGCATTTGGTACAATCCGCGGATCTGCGGTGTAGACGCCGTCTACATCCGTGTAGATTTCACAGACATCCGCGTGCAGCTCTGCAGCGAGGGCAACCGCAGTCGTATCGGAGCCGCCGCGTCCGAGCGTTGTGATATCATCGTATTTGTTGATCCCCTGGAAGCCGGTGACAATGACAATTTTGTTGTCATCCAGCTCTTTACGGATGCGCTCGGTGTCGATCCGTTTGAAGCGCGCGTTCTGATAATCGGAGGTCGTGTGCATCGGTACCTGCCAGGCATTTAAAGAAACAGCACTGATGCCCATCTGAATCATGGTTATGGCCATCAGGGAAACGGAAACCTGTTCACCGGTGGCAAGAAGCATATCCATCTCGCGGCGGGACGGTTTTTCCGTAATCTGTTTTGCGGTTGCAATCAGTCCGTCCGTCGTTTTTCCCATCGCGGAGAGAACGACAACGACCTGGCTTCCGGCCTGCTGTTTTTCGATGCAGCGCTGTGCTACATTGCGGATGTGTGCAAGATCTGCGACGGAGCTTCCGCCAAATTTCATTACAGTCAGCATAACAGTTTTGATCTCTTTCCTTTTTGATTTACGCGGACAAAAGCGCAGAGCGTGTTTTACCGCGTTTTCGGGGCCGAAAAAACAGGAGTGGGACGTTTTCGGGCCGCGAAACTCTGATACATAGTATAGCGAAAACAGATAGAAAAAGCAAGGAAAAGCGGTTTCGTTCTGCGGTTGTATTACTTTTTTGTTTGTGTTAAAATGATAGGCAGAAAAAGAGGAGAAGAAAGCATATGATCATAGAAACAAATTCTGCGTCGGAGACGCTTGCCCTTGGCGAAAAGCTGGGAAAAGCGGCGAAGCCGGGCCAGATTTATACATTAAACGGAGACCTCGGTGTTGGAAAAACCGTTCTGACGCAGGGCTTTGCAAAAGGACTTGGTATTACAGAGGCAGTCAACAGTCCCACCTTTACCATTATTCAGGAATATACGGAAGGACGTCTGCCATTTTATCATTTCGATGTTTACCGGATCGGTGATATAGAAGAAATGGAAGAAATCGGATACGATGATTACTTTTTCGGTGAGGGTGTCTGCCTGATCGAATGGGCAGAACTGATTGAAGAGCTGATCCCGGAGGGTGCGATTTCGATTACGATAGAAAAAGACCTCGAGAAAGGGTTTGATTACCGGAAAATTACGGTGGAATAAAAGGAAAAAATCCTGAATGTGGTGGAAAACAAAAGGGGATCGCAAAGATCCCTGTTTCCGGCAGATTGCCAAAATGAGTTGCACAGGAAGGAAATATCGGAAAGGAAACAAAAAATTATGAAAATACTTGCACTGGACAGCTCCGGCCTGGTGGCTTCGGTGGCTGTTGTTGAAAATGACACACTGCTTGCGGAATACACCGTAAATTATAAAAAAACACATTCCCAGACTCTGCTTCCGATGCTGGATGAAATCTCGAACATGACAGAGCTGGATCTTTCGACGATCGATGCGATTGCAGTTGCCGGAGGTCCGGGCTCGTTTACCGGTCTTCGCATCGGTTCTGCAACAGCCAAGGGACTTGGTCTGGCACTTGAAAAACCACTGATTTCCATTCCAACGACGGCGGCAATCGCGTACAATATATGGGATACTAACAAATTTGTCTGCCCGATCATGGATGCGAGAAGAAACCAGGTCTATACCGGAGTTTACTGTTACACGGATCATCGTCTCGATACGGTCTGGGAACAGGATACGATGAGCATTGAGGCACTGGCGGAGGGCCTGAATTGTCTTGACCATGAGGTTATTTTCCTGGGGGACGGCGTTGCGGTTTACCGGGAAAAATTGCAGGAGCTTCTTACGATTCCGTTTTCGTTTGCACCGGCGCACGTCAACCGCCAGAGAGCGGCAGCCGTCGGAGCACTGGCTGAGGTTTATTACAAAGAAGGTAAGATTCAGACGGCAGAAGAGCACGAGCCGGAATACCTGAGAAAATCGCAGGCGGAGCGGGAAAGAGCGGAGCGGGAATCTGTGAAGCATGCCGATGTGGTGAAAAAACAGGAGAACGGAGAAAAAAGCGAATGATCACAATCCGTGAAATGCAGATCGATGATCTGGAGCAGGTGATGCCGATTGAGGAGGCCAACTTTTCGATTCCGTGGACAGAGACGGGATTTTTTACCTTTCTGATCCGTGACGACGCACTGTTTCTCGTAGCAGAGGAGGACGGTGAAATTTTAGGATATCTCGGAATCCTGATTTCCTTTGATGAAAGTGAGATCACAAATGTCTGCGTGGCAGAAAAAGCGAGAAGACGCGGCATCGGCCATGCACTGATGGAAGAGCTGTTCCGTCGGATGCAGGAAAGAAAGGTGCGCGTCATTCATCTGGATGTGCGCATCGGCAATACGCCGGCGCGGAATCTGTATGAGAGTCTTGGCTTTGTGCAGGACGGCCTCAGGAAGGGGTACTACGATCTCCCGAAGGAGGATGCGGTGCTGATGAGCCGGACGGATGAATCGGTTCCGAAGAGATAGAGAGAAATTGTTATTGTATACGCATTTAACGCACAGGACTTTCCTTTCATTCCCAGTAGGAATGGCGGGAAAGATGTGTTACAATCGACAGGACACAGGAGAATCTGATTTCTGTTTTGTGTCAGGAACGAAGAAAGAAACGTTTTTTGATACACGGGAGGAAGAAGAATGCGGAAATACAACAAAAATACAAATGAGCTGGAGGCGGCAGTGTGCAACTGCTGCGGAAAAAACATGAAAATACAGAATGGAATGCTGCTGGAGGGGATCTGCTCGGTCGACACGACGTGGGGGTACTTTTCCGGGAAGGACCTGGAAAAGCATGAGTTTGATCTGTGCGAGGAGTGCTACGATCGGATTACATTGTCGTTTGCGGTTCCGCCGGAAATTTCGGAGGACACGGAGGTTTAGAATTTCGGGCAGTTCGGCATCGTTCTGGAAGAAAGGGGAAGGTGCAATGCAAAGAGGTTTTACGATTCAGTCGAAGGTGGATGGACTGGTGCTTGACGGGCTTGTGGTGGAGCCGGAGGAGGGCGTACAGCGGACGGCGCTTCTGCAGCTCAGCCATGGAATGAGCGAATACAAGGAGCGGTATCTGCCGTTTATGGAGTTTATGGCGGAACACGGTGTAGTGTGTGTGATTCATGATCACCGCGGGCACGGAAAGAGTGTGAAGTCGGAGCAGGACCTCGGATTTATGTACGGCGCAGGCGGCGCAGGACTTGTGGAGGATCTGTTTCTTGTCACGAAGTGGGCAAAGAAGGAGTACCCGGATCTTCCGTTTGTTCTGATGGGACACAGTATGGGATCCCTGGTTGTGCGCGCATACGCGAAGGAACACGACCAGGAGCTGGATGCGCTGATTGTGTGCGGTTCGCCGAGCAAAAATTATCTGCGGCCGCTGGGGGCGGCTGTAGGACACGCGGAAGCGGCGGTGCTCGGGGATGAGCATCGGAGCAATCTTCTGGAGGCGATGTCGTTTGGATCGTTTGCGGCGCGGTTTGCGGATGAGAAGAGCCGGTTCGCCTGGTGCTGTTCGGATCCGGAGGTGGTGCGGGAGTATGAAGAAAATCCGCTCTGTGGATTTACGTTTTCGGATGATGCTTTTTTTGCGCTGAATGATCTGCTGAAGGAGACGTATGGATTCCATGGATGGCATTGCACAAACCGGAAGCTGCCGGTGCTGTTTTTGTCCGGCGGGGATGATCCGTGTTATGTGAATGTGCGGCGCTTTAAAAAATCCATCGACCATATGCGGCTGATCGGGTACCGCAATGTCAGAGGAAAGCTGTATCCGGGAATGCGGCATGAAATACTGAACGAGAAAGAGAAGTACCGCGTATATGGCGATGTCTGGAAGTGGTTGAAGAAAGAAAAAGTGGTGGAGAATGTGGAGGGGGGAAGCACACCCCCGCAGACCCCGGACGGCGCTCTGGCAGGGAGCGGCGGTGTTTGATCATTTTTTGAAAAAAACGCTCATCAGCAAAAAAACTGATGAGCGTTTTTCAATGAAAGTAAATTTTTGACGATCACATGATCCATCCAAACACGGTGGAAAGGACGATCATAATCATAGAAAAGACAAATGAGTTCACCGACATCAGCGTCGCCCGCTGCTTGGACGGGATCATGTCATTGAGCAGAATATCGGTCCGGACTTCAAGAAAATCATCGGAAAAGGATCCGATAAATCCGCCGAAGACCATAAGGGCCGGCAGTCCGGTAAAGCTCATAAGAAAGGCGAAAAGTACACCGATCGTGCCAAACAGCAGAATCGCGCGGTAGCGGTATTTGTGAAAGTATGCCGTCATCCGCGATCCCAGTGCCGCGCCGAGTCCCATCACGAAGAGGGCAGGTCCAAGCAGCGCGCTGTTCATGCCGGTGAGTGGCAGCTTTGCCTGTAAAAAGAAGAGAACCAGCGTGGAAACGGCACCGATGAGTGCGTTCACCAGCATAATATTTCTTGCTTTTTTCTCACGGACAAGAAACTGCCAGCTTTCCTGCACAACCGAAACGATTTCCTGTCCAACAGGATAATGAACTGGTGTTTCGTCCGTTTTTATTTCCACAAGGCGGAATGAAACGCCAAGCGCAATCAACCCGAAGAAGAGATCAATCGCATACGCGCGCCGGTATCCCAGCCACAGGGCAAGACCTGCGCAGAGCGTTGCGGTGGAATTGGTGATACGGTACAGCATCATTTCAGTAGAAGAAAAACGGGCATAAAACCCTTCGTCCCCGTTCTGCTTCAGACTGTCATACGCAAGTGCCTCCCGTGTGCCGGATGCAAGGTTATAGCTGAGCGCACTGCATCCGAGAGCAAGCGCCGTTGTGGCAAAGCCGGTGGAAAAAATCATCAGCGTACCGGAAATCAGGGAGGCTATCTGACTTGCAATCAGCGTTTTCCGCCGCCCGAAGACATCGGCGACAATACCGGAGGGGAGTTCAAAGCAGAGGCTCACGATATGGAAAATACTTTCGAGCATCCCGATCTGCAGCAGCGAAAATCCGCGGAGTGCGAGCAGTGCAACCCACGAAGCCGCTGCAATCTGAAAATAGCCAATCGTGGTCATAAGATATAAAGTTCGTATTTGTTTTCTGATAGTTTTCTCAGACATAAAAAAATCTCCTTGTCAAAATATAGTAAAATTTTGATTGGGAGATATGTGCGTTTTCTATAGAATTTTAAGAACTCAAAAAGTGAAGTTTACTTAAAAAAGAGCGCACTATCCCCATAAACAGCTGAAACATCGCCATTTGTGAGGTGAAGAAACTGGTTTTTCCAGATCATAGTGCTACTCCTTTTGTAATCATAATTTTTTATCAGAATACCACCGGAAACGGAAAAAGTCAAAGAAAAATTTTGACGAAAATTAAAAAAACTATTGACTTTCAAGTACACTTTAATGCTACAATTTTCTCAACAATACTGAGAAAACGAAGGTTTTCTGCGGAAAAGAAAGGGGATTTTATCATGAGTGTAGATGTAACAAAAATGCCGAAATTAGGATTTGGCATGATGCGCCTTCCGGAGAAGGACGGAGAACTGGATTTGGAGCAGATCTGTAAAATGGTCGATGCGTACCTTGCCTCCGGAATGAACTATTTTGACACCGCCTATATGTACTGCGGCGGAAAATCGGAGAGCATCGTGAAAAAAGCGCTGGTAGAGCGTCATCCGAGAGAAAGCTTTACTCTGACAACCAAACTTCCGCAGTGGATGATGGACGAGGGCATCGAGGGCCGTGACCGCATTTTCAATGATCAGCTCGCGCGCACCGGAGCAGGCTACTTTGATTATTACCTGCTGCACAGTGTCGAGGACGGCGCAAACTATGAAGGCTATGTGAAATACGACTGTTTTAACTGGGCCAAGAAGAAAAAAGAAGAGGGATTGATCAAACACTTTGGTTTCTCCTTCCACGGAACGCCGGAGCTGCTTGACAAGATTCTCTCCGAGCATCCGGAGGTCGAAATTGTCCAGATCCAGATGAACTATGCTGACTGGGACAATCCGCTGATCCAGTCCGGACGACTGTATGAGGTGCTTCGGAAATACAATATGCCGTTCCTTGTTATGGAGCCGGTAAAGGGCGGTTCCCTTGCATCGGCAGGCAAAGAGATTGAAGCAGAGATGAAACGTGTTCATCCGGATGCATCGATTGCGTCCTGGGCACTCCGCTTTGCGGCTTCCCTCCCGGGTGTTGCAACCGTGCTCTCCGGTATGTCAAACGAGGAACAGATGGAGGATAATATCAAAACCTTCCGAAATTTTGTACCGTTAAATGAGGAAGAAAAAGCAGTGATCGCCAAAGCACAGGAAGCGCTGAAAAAGAGTCCGGCGGTTCCATGTACCGCCTGTCGTTACTGCTGCGACGGATGTCCGATGGGAATCGCGATTCCGGATGTATTCAAGGCATTGAATACCATCCGCCTGTATGGAGAAGAAGACCGCGCGAAAAATTATTATAAAAAACTGCTGGAAACATCGGGAAAAGCAGAAGAATGTCTGCAGTGCGGCCAGTGCGAGAGCGTATGTCCGCAGCATCTGCCGATCATCGATCTGTTAAAAGAGGCATCCGAAAAGCTTGACGTGCCGATGACGGAATAAGCGGATTGCGAATATCCGCTTTGGCACATGCTTTAGAAAAAAGGATCCCCGGAATACTCTGCAAAAAGAGTATTCCGGGGATCCTTTTTTTCTATGGGAAATCTTGTTGAAAGTTTCTGCGGAGAAAAAGGACCCTTCGGGCAGGATCACACTGCGCGGAAAAAATTGTGCCATCTGCGATAGTTATGACGGAGCGGTTTACGACCGGAAAAAATGGAATGTAAAATGGAAAAATTTTTATTTTACATAAACTTAACCTCTTCGAGATTTTGCATTTTACACGCCGTTGTTATGATGATACCTGTAAAAACGAAATGTAAAAAACATCGGGATTGCGATTTTACAAAATAGAAATCACAAAAATCCCGTGTGAAAAGAGGAGAAAAGAATATTATGAAGAGAAAAGTAATTGCAATCACCTTAACCGCAATGATGGCTGCAGGAATGCTTGCAGGATGTGGAAGCAGCGACAGCAGCAGTTCTTTGGCAGCAGATACTACAAAAGAGGCTTCTGCAACAGAGGCAGATGGCAGCACAGACGGTGACAGCAACGCAGCAGGCGGAGATTTCTCCGGACAGATCAGCGTGATCTCCCGTGAGGATGGTTCCGGTACCAGAGGTGCATTCATCGAGCTGTTCGGTGTAGAAGAGAAAAACGATGCAGGTGAGAAAGTAGACAACACCACCGTTGATGCACAGATCACCAACAATACTTCCGTTATGATGAGCACGGTGGCAGGTAACCAGTACGCAATCGGTTATATCTCCCTTGGATCCTTAAATGATGAAGTCAAAGCACTGAAAATCGACGGAGCAGAGGCAAGCGCAGAGAACGTAGAAAACGGTTCCTATAAAGTAAGCCGTCCGTTCAACATTGTAACAAAAGACGGTCTTTCCGCAGATGCGCAGGATTTCATGGACTACATCTTAAGCACCGACGGACAGCAGGTTGTTTCAGATGACGGATATATTGCAATCAAAGATACCAAAGCCTACGAAGGAAGCTGCAGCGGTGAAAAGGTTGTGGTAGCAGGATCTTCCTCTGTAACACCACTGATGGAAAAATTAAAAGAGGCTTATACAAAAGTAAATTCAAACGCTAACATCGAAGTACAGCAGAGCGACTCCACAACAGGTATCACTTCCGCAAGCGACGGTCTCTGCGACATCGGTATGGCATCCCGTGACTTAAAGGATGAGGAGAAATCCTCAGGGCTTACCGCAACCGTAATCGCAACCGACGGTATTGCTGTCATCGTAAACAAAGAGAACCCGACCGATGGGCTGACCAGCGATCAGGTAAAGAGCATCTATGTTGGCGACACAACCGACTGGGCAGATGTAAAATAAAGAATGTATAAAGCAATGGAAAAAGAAGTAAGGGCGAACAATGGAAAATCGCTCTTACTTCCGTATCCGAAAATGTTCAGAAAAAGAAGCTGTCTTTCGGAACGTGCTTGAAAAAGCAGTTCGTAAGAAAAAAACGAAAGTCTTTTTCAAACACGCTCCGCGAAACAATGAAATGAAAGGATTTATCTTATGAAACTAAGAGAAACAATCATGAAAATTGTATTTCTGATTGCAGCATGCTGCTCCGTGCTGGCTGTTGCACTGATCTGCATTTTCCTGTTTATGAATGGCGTTCCTGCCATTTTTAAAATCGGACCGCTGAAATTTTTGACCGGTACCATGTGGAAACCGGGAAACAACATTTTCGGCATCCTGCCGATGATTGTCGGCAGTATCTGCGTGACCGGTCTTGCAATCCTGATGGGTGTGCCGGTTGCCATTCTTACCTCGGTGTTTCTTTCCCGTTACTGTCCGAAAAGGTTTTACGGCATCTGCAAATCAGGCATTAACCTGATGGCCGGTATTCCGTCTATCGTATATGGATTTTTCGGACTGGTTGTGATCGTCCCGTTGATGGCACAGCTGACCGGCAAAAATGGAAACACAATGCTGACGGCATCTATTCTTCTGGCCGTTATGATTCTTCCGACCGTGGTCGGTGTAACAGAATCCGCCATTACAAGTGTTCCGGAATCTTACTATGAAGCAAGCCTTGGCCTTGGTGCAACGCATTCCCAGAGCGTTTTCTTTGCAGTTGTTCCGGCGGCAAAATCCGGAATCCTGGCCGGTATCGTGCTTGGCATCGGACGTGCCATCGGAGAGACAATGGCAGTGATTATGATTGCCGGAAACCAGCCTCGTATGCCAAAAGGAATCACAGAAGGCCTTCGTACCATGACAGCCAATATTGTACTGGAGATGGGATATGCATCCGGACTTCACCGGGAAGCGCTGATTGCAACGGGTGTTGTGCTGTTTGTCTTTATCCTGCTGATCAATTTATCGGTGTCTATGCTGAACCGGAGGGTACATTATGGTGATTAAAGGAAATGGAGCTGTAAATACAATGGAAGCTGTAAAAATAAATACAAAAGAAAAAGAAAGAACAAAGGTTACGTATCACAAAAGTGTTTTTTCCTCCGTGCTGACCGGAATTACCTGGGGAGCAGCCATTCTTGCACTTGCCGTTTTGGTTTTCCTGGTTGGATTCATTCTGATTCGTGGCGTGAAAAACCTGACACTGGAGCAGTTTGCCTGGACCTATAATACAGAGAATGTTACGATGCTTCCGGCGATCATCAACACTGTTACGATGACAGTACTTTCCCTGCTGCTTGCTGCGCCTCTCGGCATTTTCTCAGCAATTTATCTGGTTGAATATGCCAACAAGCGCGGAACGCTGGTTGGCCTGATCCGGATTACAGCAGAGACCCTTTCCGGTATCCCATCGATTGTTTACGGTTTGTTCGGTATGCTGTTTTTTACGAAAACCCTGAAAATGGGATACTCTATGATGTCCGGTGCCTGTACACTTGCCATCATGATTCTTCCGCTGATTATGCGAACAGCAGAAGAAGCCTTAAAATCGGTTCCGGATTCCTATCGGGAAGCAAGCTTTGGACTGGGAGCCGGAAAGCTTCGTACGATTTTTAAAATTGTTCTTCCATCTGCCGTACCCGGCATTCTTTCCGGTGTCATTCTTGCGACAGGCCGTGTCGTAGGAGAGACGGCAGCACTTCTTTTCACAGCAGGAACGATTGCAAAGGTGGCAGGCCTTATGGATTCCGGCCGTACCCTTGCCGTTCATATGTATGCACTTTCCAGTGAAGGCCTTTATATGAATCAGATGTATGCAACCGGCGTCATCCTGATGCTGATTGTCCTTCTGATCAACGGCTGTTCCGGAATGATTGCGAAGAAAATTGCAAAGAAATAAAAGAGAGACGAGGAAAAAACATGAGTAAAATAGATGTATCCAATATGGATCTTTATTACGGAGACTTTCATGCCTTAAAAAATATCAACCTGAGCATTGATGCCAATGAGGTGACGGCTTTTATCGGACCTTCCGGCTGTGGTAAATCGACACTGTTAAAATCCATCAACAGAATGAATGATCTCGTTCCGGGCTGTCGGATCACCGGTGAAATGCTGTTGGACGGAGAAAACATCTATGGCGGAAAAATGGATGTCAACGGACTCCGCAAACGGGTCGGCATGGTATTCCAGAAACCAAATCCGTTCCCGATGAGCATTTACGACAACATTGCTTATGGACCGAGAACACATGGTGTCCGCTCCAAAGCGAAGCTGGATGATATTGTGGAGCAGTCTCTTCGACAGGCAGCAATCTGGGATGAGGTGAAGGACCGTTTGAAGAAAAGCGCACTTGGCATGTCCGGCGGACAGCAGCAGCGTCTTTGCATTGCGCGTGCCCTTGCCGTACAGCCGGAGGTTCTTCTGATGGACGAACCAACCTCAGCACTGGATCCGATTTCTACTTCCAAAATCGAAGATCTTGCGGTAGAACTGAAAAAAGATTATACTATTGTCATGGTAACACACAATATGCAGCAGGCAGCCAGAATTTCTGACAAAACCGCATTTTTCCTGTTAGGAGAGGTAGTAGAATACGGAGAGACCGAACAGATCTTCTCCATGCCGAAGGATAAACGGACAGAGGATTATATTACAGGGAGGTTTGGCTGATATGCGGGAAAGATTTGAGCAGCAGATGGAAATTCTGCACACGGAGCTGATTGAGCTTGGCGCACTCTGCGAGCAGGCAATCGGACGGACATATGAGGTTCTGCTGGAGGGAAACCAGAGAGCGGCAGAAGAGATTATCAAAAAAGACCAGGTTGTCGATGCGAAAGAACGGGAGATCGAGGATCTCTGCTTCCGCATTATTTTACAGCAGCAGCCGGTAGCACGTGATCTGCGTCAGGTATCTGCGGCATTAAAAATGATTACCGATATGGAGCGGATCGGAGACCAGGCAGCGGATATTGCGGATATCGTAAAAGTAACGAGTCTTGGTGTGCCGGATGCAAGCATCCGTCTGAAGGATATGGCGAAAGCAACAGCTTCTATGGTAACAAAATGCATCGATGCATACGTTAAGCAGGATCTGAAGCTTGCACGGGAGGTTATCGATTTCGATGATATCGTGGATGATCTTTTTGATGAGGTCAAGGATGAAATTCTGCAGGGTATGCGAAAGGGAATTACCACAGATGTCCAGTCTCTGGACTATCTGATGATTGCAAAATATTATGAAAGAATCGGTGACCATGCAACAAACATTGCGGAATGGGTTGTGTACTCCATTAACGGTCACCATAAAGGGGAATAACAGATGATATACTGCGTGGAAGATGAAAGAAATATACGGGAACTGATCGTATACACACTGGAATCGAGCGGTTTTACCGCAAGAGGCCTGGAAAGCGGAAAAGAGCTGAATGCAGCTATTGCAGAACAGCTTCCGGATCTGATTCTCCTGGATATCATGCTTCCGGGAGAGGATGGTCTTGAAATTCTTTCACGCCTCAAGGCATCGGAAGTAACAAAAGAAATTCCGGTCATTATGGTAACGGCAAAGGGCGCTGAGTATGATAAGGTCATGGGCCTTGACTGCGGAGCCGATGACTATATTACCAAGCCGTTCGGCATGATGGAATTTATCGCAAGGGTACGTGCCGTGCTGCGCCGTGCCGGAAAAGAAGAGAAGGAAAACGATGTGCTGGAGACCGGGGATCTGCAGATCCAGGTGAAACAGCATCAGGTTCTGGCCAAAGGGGAGAAGGTTACCCTGACTTTAAAAGAGTTTGAACTGCTGAAATTTTTAATGGAAAATAAAGGAATTGTCCTTACGAGAGACCGTCTGCTCGGCCATGTCTGGGGCTATGATTTTGACGGAGAAACCCGTACGGTAGACGTTCATGTGCGTACACTCCGCCAGAAGCTGGGCGAATGCGGCGAGCTGATCGAGACGGTCCGCGGCGTGGGATACCGGATAGGAGGCTGAGAAAGTAAGATGCGTAAAAAAGTCTTTCAACATGCGGGAGCGTTGATTATCGCTGCGATTATCCTGACTTTTTTCACCATGAGCTGGGCAATGTACAACAATACGGCGGAGCAGCTTCGTGTTTCGGTGAGAAATGAATGTGAGTATTACAGGTATTTTCTGGACAAGATGGGTGATGACAGTCTGGATAAACCGGCCGGCAAGATTACGGCAAGCCGGGTTACCCTGATTGACACGGACGGAACCGTTCTGTTTGATTCGGTCGAGGATGAGAACATGATGGGAAACCATTCCGGGCGGCCGGAGGTGATTGAGGCGGAAAAGACCGGGGAAAGCAATATTTCCCGTTATTCCGAGACCCTGCGGAGCAAAACATATTATACGGCATTGCGCCTGGACAATGGAAAAATCATCCGTGTTTCCCTGACAACAGACAGTGTGTTCGGTGTGATGCTGCGGAATATATGGCTGGTGGTTGTACTGATTGCGGCAGTCCTTGTCGTGGAGCTGCTGATGGTCAGCCATATGACAAAGGCGCTTGTAAAGCCGATCAATGAGATTGATCTGAATCATCCGCTGGACAACAAAGCGTATGAGGAATTGAGTCCGCTGCTTGGAAGAATTCATCAGCAGCAGAAGCAGATTCAGCAGCAGATGGAGGAGCTCCGCCATAATCAGGAGGAGTATCTTGCAATCACGGAATATATGAAGGATGGTCTGATCGTGACAAACCAGTCGGTCGTACTTTCCATCAACCGTTCGGCACAGAATCTGTTTGATGTGACAGCGGAGGAGTGCATCAACCACAATATCGTGACAGTCAGCCGCAACGAGCAGCTGAAGGAGGCACTGGATCATGCGCTGGAGGGCAGTTCCGAGGAACGGATGCTGGAGATAAATGGAAGAGTCTATCAGCTTCTTGCAAATCCGGTGCGTGTGGACCGTGTTGTATCCGGTGCGGTAATCCTGGTGCTGGATGTGACGGAAAAACAGAAAGCCGAGGTGATGCGCCGTGAGTTTTCAGCCAATGTGTCACATGAGCTGAAAACACCGCTGATGTCGATTTCCGGATATGCGGAGATCATCGAAAACAACATGGTAAAACCGGAGGATATTCCCAAATTTGCGGGCAGAATCCACAGTGAGGCGAGCCGGTTAAGCTCTCTTGTCGAGGATATTATCAAGCTGTCCAGACTGGACGAAAACGACCAGTCAATCCCGATGGAGGAAGTGGATCTGATGCAGATCTGCCGTGATGTCGAGGGACATCTTTCCATACGGGCAAAGGAGCAGCAGGTGAAGATGACACTGAGAGGAGAGAGCTGCCGGATCAAAGGTGCACGACAGGTTCTCTATGAGATGATCTACAATCTCTGCGACAATGCGATCAAGTACAACCGCAAGGACGGTGAAGTTGAAGTGACGGTTTCACGCGGAAGAAACGGACGGGCAGTGGTATCTGTGGCAGATACCGGAATTGGAATTGCAAAGGAAGATCAGGAGCGGATCTTTGAACGGTTCTATCGTGTGGATAAGAGTCATTCCCGCGAAACGGGAGGTACCGGACTTGGACTTTCCATTGTGAAGCATGGAGCAATTCTTCATGATGCGAAGATTAAAATTGAGAGTACGCTTGGAACCGGAACAAAGATTATTCTGGAGTTTTAAGTGAAAAACAGATACCGCAAAAGACAGCATGCGTGGACAGAACCTATATGGGAGGCTCGAAAAATTTATGATTTTTAAGTGCCCAAAGCGGTTCCGCCACCCGCATGCTGTCTTTTTATGTATGGCTTTGCATCGTTACAAAAATGCAAATTCGTTGTTTTGAATAAACAGAGTATTCAATATTTGGTAAATATGATAAGGGGCTTGGGGGTTGTTTTTTGATGCAGAGTATGGTATTGTAAATATAACGAGTTCCGGAAACGTTACCGACACCGTTTCCGGAAATACAGACGAGATACAGGCAGCCCTGTTTTTACGAAACAAAATGAGCTGGCTAGAAGGGCTGTATAAGTTACAATTTGCTGCGTATCCGTGAACAGGAATTATGTATTTGTGGGGTCGGATGGATAGAAAAAACGACAAGGAGAAAGGGTTTAAAAATGAGAACAAGTGGTATTTTACTTCCGGTAGCTTCGCTGCCGTCCCGATATGGAATCGGATGTTTTTCGAAAGAAGCGTATGAATTTGTGGATCGCCTGGAGGAGGCCGGCCAGAGCTACTGGCAGATTCTTCCACTTGGACCGACGGGATATGGAGATTCGCCGTACCAGTCGTTCTCTACTTTTGCAGGAAATCCATATTTTATTGATCTGGAGACCCTGGTAAAAGAGGGACTTCTGACAGAAGAAGAGTGTGATGCGTGCGATTTCGGCGACAATGCAGAGTATATTGATTACGAAAAGATTTATCTGTCCCGTTTCAAAGTACTCAGAAAAGCATTTGAAAGATTTGCGGCAGATGACGTATATGATGCATTTGTATCGGAAAATGGTTACTGGCTGGAGGATTATGCGCTGTATATGGCGATTAAGGATGCACTCGGCGGAATCAGCTGGAGTGAGTGGCCGGCAGAATTAAAGGACAGAGAAGAAGCAGCACTGAATCAGAAACGGGAAGAACTTGCCGGGGAGGTTGCATTTTACAAATTCCAGCAGTTTATGTTCCTGAAACAGTGGAAAGCACTGAAAGCATACGCAAATGAAAAGGGTATCCGTATCATCGGTGATATTCCGATTTATGTGGCATTTGACAGCGCTGACACCTGGGCAAATCCGGTTCTGTTCCAGTTTGATGAGGACAACCAGCCAAAAGCAGTTGCCGGATGCCCGCCGGATGCGTTCTCCGCAACCGGACAGCTCTGGGGCAACCCGTTATACAGATGGGACTATCATAAGAGCACAGGTTATGCATGGTGGCTGTTACGTCTGGCTCACGTGTTTAAACTGTACGATACTGTCCGCATCGACCATTTCCGCGGATTTGATGAATATTATTCCATCCCGTTCGGTGATCAGACGGCAGAGCGCGGCCACTGGGAAAAAGGACCGGGCATGGATCTGTTCAACACCGTCAAAGAAAAGCTCGGCGATGTGGATGTCATCGCAGAAGACCTGGGATATCTTACCGAGAGCGTGATCGAAATGGTGAAAGAATCCGGCTATCCGGGTATGAAGGTGCTGCAGTTTGCTTTTGACTCCCGTGAGGAGAGTGATTATCTGCCGCACAATTACGAGAGAAACTGTGTTGTCTACACCGGAACACACGACAACGATACGATTCTTGGATGGTATTATGTCATGAGTGAGGAAGACCGCGAATTCTCCAAAGAGTATATGGGAAATGCAAAGAGTACCGACGAGGAACTCCCGTGGGATTTCATTCGCATGTCAATGGAGAGCGTGGCAAATCTGGCTGTCACTCCGATGCAGGAATTTTTAGGTCTTGGAACGGAGGCGAGAATTAACTATCCGTCTACACTTGGAAATAACTGGAAATGGCGCCTGCTTCCGGGACAGTTTACACCGGAGCTGGCAAAGAGAATTCATCGGCTGACACAGATTACAGCACGTATTGCAAAATAAAAATACGCGCCGGAGAGAAAGCAAAACAGGCCGGGAAAACAAGCCGGAAGAGATTCCGGCAGAACAGGTACAGAGTTTAAAGGAGAGGCCTGCAGAATATGGAACAGGTAACAATCAGGGACATTGCCCGCAAATGTAAGGTAGGCGTTAGTACCGTATCGAGAGCGATGAACAATCATCCGGACATCAATCCGGAAACAAAAGAGATGATCTTAAAGGTGATTGCCGAATCGAATTACGTACCGAACAACAGTGCCAGAAACCTGAAGCGGTCGAATGCCAAAGCGATTGCCATTCTGGTAAAAGGCATGGACAACATGTTCTTCAACAACATGATCAGTGTGATTGAAGAGGTTGTGCGAAAAAAGAAATACGCCTGTATTATTGAGCGAGTAGAGGAAAAGGCAAATGAGGTAGACTCCGCGATCGAGATCGTCAAAGAAAAACGGCTGCGCGGCATCATTTTCCTCGGCGGAAACTTTACGCATCCGCATGAGAAAATGGCGCAGATCCCGGTTCCGTACGTGATCAGTACAATCGGGGCGGTTTCAGACGGAGGAAAACCGTGCGCGAGCGTATCGGTCGATGACTACAGGGAAAGCTATAAGATGGTAGATTATCTCTGTGGTCTCGGGCACCGGCGCATTGCCATCATTACCGCCTGCGAGGACGACATCAGTATCGGACGGCTCCGTCTGAATGCGTACCGCCAGGCTTTACTGGATCATGGGATACCTTATGACCCTGATCTGGTATTTCATATGACGAAGGACGAGACGTATTCTTTCGCCACAGGGTACAAGGTAACAAAAGAAATTCTGGAAAAAAAGACGGAGTTTTCCGCGCTGTATGCCACCGCGGATACGCTGGCAATCGGTGCGTGCCGTGCCTTAAAAGAGGCCGGGCTTACCGTGCCGGATGATATTTCCGTTGCAGGATTTGACGGAATTGATGCGGGAGAGTATTATATACCCAGTATCACAACGATCCGCCAGCCGGTGGAGCAGCTTGCCGCAGAGACGGCGAAGATGCTGTTTTCCTTAATTTCGGGGAAAGAAGAACCCTGCAGCAAAGTATACGATGGGGAACTCGTCGTAAGGGAATCCACAAAGTCGCGGATCGCGCAGCAGTAAAACCCTTGCAGTTTCGCTGCCGCAAAAAAGTGATTCAGAAGTGAACAGTCCCATTCAAGGAAAAACTTTGCATGGAACTGTGAAAGCTGCCGATCGCAGAAAATCTGGAACGGCAGCGCAACCAAATTACACTGTGGGAATTTTCCACAGCAACACGAGGAGAAAAAAGAATGGAAGAAAGAATTCAGGCAATCTTAAAAGAGCGTTTTGGAAGAGATCTGGACAACTGCACAAAGAGCGAAATCTTTGAAGCCCTGATGGTTATCACCAAACAGGAGATGGCAGGTCGTAAAAGAAACACCGGAAATAAGAAGCTGTATTATATTTCAGCAGAGTTTCTGATCGGAAAACTGCTGTCCAACAACCTGATCAACCTTGGTATGTACGAGGAAGTAGAAAAAGCACTCGCTGCTCACGGAAGAGAACTGACGGAGATCGAGGAGATGGAGATGGAGCCGTCCCTTGGAAACGGAGGCCTTGGCCGTCTGGCAGCATGCTTCCTTGATTCTATCGCAACACTTGGATTGCCGGGAGACGGTATCGGCCTTAATTATCACTTCGGTCTGTTCCGCCAGCTTCTGGTCGACCACAAACAGAAAGAAGTAAAAAATCCATGGATCACAAATGAGAGCTGGCTCGTCAGACAGCCGGTATCCTTTGCAGTTCCGTATAAAAACTTCACGATGCATTCTACCCTGTATGATATCGACGTACCGGGTTACAACAATGGCTGTAACCGTCTGCATCTGTTCGATGTAGATACGGTAGACGAGAGCATCGTTCCATCAGACAGCATCAACTTTGACAAGCATCAGATCCAGAAAAACCTGACACTGTTCCTCTACCCGGATGACAGCGACCGTGCCGGACAGCTGCTTCGTATCTACCAGCAGTATTTCATGGTCAGCAACGGCGCACAGTTCATCCTGATGGAGTGCGAGCAGAAGGGCTACGATCTGCATAAGCTGTATGATCACGTTGTGATCCAGATCAACGATACCCATCCGTCCATGGTCATTCCGGAGCTGATCCGTCTGCTGCAGGAGAGAGGCTTTACCATGCAGGAAGCCATCGATGTTGTAAGCAAGACCTGTGCTTACACCAACCACACCATCCTGGCAGAGGCACTGGAAAAATGGCCGATCGATTACCTCGAGGAGGTTGTTCCGCACCTGATGCCGATTATCCACGAGCTGGACGCACAGGCAAAGAAGAAATACAAAGATGAGAAAGTAGCGATCATCGACAAGGATCAGCGCGTCCACATGGCACACATGGATATCCACTACGGATTTTCTGTTAACGGCGTTGCAGCATTGCACACCGAGATCCTGAAAAACTCCGAGCTGAAACCGTTCTACGATATTTATCCGGAGAAATTCAACAACAAGACAAACGGAATCACTTTCCGCCGCTGGCTGCTGCACTGCAACCGTGAACTGGCACAGTACATCGAGAGTCTGATCGGACCGGGATTCAAAAAAGATGCCGACGAGCTGGAAAAACTGCTTAAATACAAAGACAACAAGAAGGTTCTTGCAAAACTTGAGGAGATCAAACACAACCGTAAACTGGATCTCAAACAGTTCCTGTATGAGACACAGAATATCGCGCTGGATGAAAATTCCATCATCGATGTACAGATAAAACGTCTTCATGAGTACAAACGCCAGCAGATGAACGCCCTGTACGCTATTTACAAATACATGGATATCAAGAGCGGCAACAAGCCGAAAACCCCGATCACCATGGTATTCGGTGCAAAGGCTGCACCGGCTTATATCATCGCAAAAGATATCATCCATCTGATCCTGTGCCTGCAGGAGCTGATTGATAACGATCCTGAGGTAAGCCCGTACTTCAAAGTGATTATGCTTGAGAACTACAACGTATCAAAAGCTGCAAAGGTGATCCCGGCAGCAGATATCTCCGAGCAGATCTCCCTGGCATCCAAAGAGGCTTCCGGAACCGGAAACATGAAATTCATGCTGAACGGTGCCCTGACACTTGGAACAGAAGACGGTGCAAACGTTGAGATTGGCGATCTTGTCGGAAAAGAGAACATCTACATCTTCGGAAAGAAACCGCAGGATGTCATCGACCTGTACGCAGATGCTGCTTACTGCTCAAAAGACATCTATGACGAAGATCCGGAGATTGCAAAGCTGGTTGATTTCATCGTCAGCGATGAACTTCTTGCTATCGGCGACAAGGTTTGCCTGGAGAGACTCTACAAAGAGATCTTGAACAAAGACTGGTTCATGACGCTGCTCGACCTGAAAGAGTACATCAAGACAAAAGAAAGAGTATACAAAGACTACGAGAACAAAGATGCATGGAACAAGAAGTGCCTGATCAACATCGCAAAAGCAGGCTTCTTCTCCTCCGACCGTACCATTGCACAGTACAACGAGGATATCTGGCATCTGGCATAAGTGCAGAACATGCATACAAAACGCCGCCGCAGACGATTCGGTTCGTCCGCGGCGGCGTTTTGTATGCAATTTTTATGAAAGATTCAGCCGTCTGCTTAAGATATAGCGGCAGATCAGGAACAGAACAACGCAGAGCACCACGGTGATGATAAGTGTGGAAACCGAGGATGTGGTAACCACAGCAGTCGGTGTGGAGTCCTGGAAAACACGGACGATGCTGATTCCGCCAAAGATCTGGATCACGGTAGTCATGCCGATGTAAGAGAGGACAGCCGTCAGAATTTTGTGGCTGGATACCAGGCTTCCGATGCTGATGGCGGCATAGAACAGAAGAATGCCAAAGAACAGCGAAGCGAAGAAGCCAACGATGGAAAACAGTGCCATACCGATGTGGTTCGTGATGCCGATCAGGGAAAAAGCAGCATCGGCAACACAGGTAATCTGTGCCCAGAGATAGGACAGAAAATCGGAAAAGGTCATGGTCTTGTTGTAAAAAAGCAGGGTGTTTGCGGTAAAATACCGGATTGCGGACGGCAGAAGCAAAGAAGCGAAGGAAGCGAGAACGGAAAGTGCGTTTAAGATGCTCCATGCGCCGAAAACCAGCATTTTGGAGAGAATATGATCCGTTGCCGATACCGGAAGGACGTTGGTCAGATACCCTTCGTCGGTAAAAAGATTTTTATAGTAGCGCTGGATCATCAGCACCTGTGTCATGACGGATGCGGCGATCACAATCAAAACGTACGCAAACAGATAGAGGACGATCAGCAGATCCGGCAGCTCAGAAAGCTGGGAAAAGAGGAATCCGAAGCCTCCGAGAGCGCCCATGAAAATGGCGGCACCGTTCAGCAGCGCCATGTTTTTCCAGCATGCTTTCCACTCATGTTTCAGACATTTTTTTAACATTTGAATACCTCCCTGAAATAAGAATCAATCGATTCACCCTCCTGCATCCGGATATCCTCAACCGAGGCGTGCAGTTTTAACTGGCCCTCTTGGATAAAGATGACCTCATCGAGAATATTTTCGACATCGGAAATCAGATGCGTTGAGATGAGGATGGATGCGTCTGGTTCGTAGTTGTTTAAAATCGTAGATAAAATGTAATCGCGTGCTGCCGGATCGACACCTGCAATCGGCTCGTCGAGGCAGTAGAGCTTTGCGCGGCGGCTCATCGTGAGGATGAGCTGGACTTTCTCTTTCGTTCCCTTCGACATCGTTTTCAAACGGTCCTTCGGGCTGATTTTTAAGGATTCCAGCATGGCATTGGCGCGGGACATGTCAAAGTCCTCAAAGAAATCGCTGTAATACGTTAAAAGATCCGAGACGCGCATCCAGCTGCCGAGATACATTTTATCCGGCAGATAGGAGACGACCCGTTTTGTCTCAATACCGGGATGATTTCCGGCGATGAGGACTTCACCCTCACTCGGGGTCAGCAGTCCGTTCAGCAGCTTTAAGAGCGTCGTCTTTCCGCTTCCGTTGGACCCCAGCAGTCCGATAATTTTCCCGGAATCCAGGGAAAGGTTGAGATGATCGAGCGCGGTGTGGTTTCCGAAGCGCTTCGTCAGGTCTTTACACGTTATAAGTTCACTCATGATTTTCTTCCTCCTCAATCGTTTCGGCAAGTAGCTGCCGGATTTCCTCCGGGGTTATGCCGAGCTGTTTCATGTGGGCAACAAAAGCAGATACTTCTGCGGCGGCAAGTTCTTTTTTCATCTGATGAATCAACTCCTTATCTTCGGTAATAAAGCGTCCGCTGGTCCGCTGGGAATAGATCAGTCCGCTGCGTTCCAGTTCGGAAAGCGCTTTCTGCATTGTGTTCGGGTTGACGGCGGCCTCCTGCGCGAGATCGCGGACGGACGGAAGCTTATCGCCCGGCTGATAGCGCCCGGTGATGATGTCCATCTGTACCCGCTCGATGATCTGCAGATAGATCGGCCGCGAGGAATCAAGATTCCATGGCATATGGCATTCACTCCTTTTGTACTACTGTATTAATTTGATAGTACAATCATACAATCGTTTTATGGATTTGTCAAGAAAATTAAGAAAAAATTTTAGATTTAGAGGTTAAATTGTGGTAAACTAAGCGTAAGTGCGGCACATTAGTATTAGAAGAAAAACCGCAGAAATGGTTCCGTCTAAAGAGATGGATGAAGGGAGAAATATGGCAGAAATTAAACTGAAAAAAAGAGAAGAGATGGATCCGGCGTACTGCTGGGATCTTTCGAGTTTGTTTGGTAGTGATGAAGAATTTGAGAAAACAGAGCAGGAGCTTGCGAAGAAAATAGAAGCGTTCCGCGCAAAACAGGGAACAATGAAAGAAAGTGCAGAAGCGCTGTATGACGTTCTTTCCGGTCTGGATGACATCAGCCGCGTCTTTTCCAGCCTGTATGTCTATGCAAGCCAGAAATATCACCAGGATATGGGAAATCAGAAGTATCAGGGCTATGCCGGAAAGATGGACAGCATGATGGCTGTTCTTGCGGATGCCTCTTCTTTCGTAGAGCCGGAGATCCTGGAGCTTGACGAGGAGACGGTTACAGAATTTGAAAAAGCATATGAGCCGCTCCGTCTGTACGATCGCATATTAAAAGAAAACTTCCGCAAGAAAGAGCACATTCTCTCGCCGGAGATGGAGGCGGTTCTTGCAAAAGCCGGAGAGATGGCATCCAGCCCGGATCAGATTTTCTTGGCATTTTCGAACGCAGACCTCAGATTCCAGCCGGTCACGGATGAAGAGGAAAATCAGGTTCCACTGAGCCACGGCACCTTCGTCGGATTTTTACAGTCCAAGGACCGCCGGGTCAGAAAAGAAGCGTTTGAGAAGTATTATGCGGAGTATGAAAAACACAAAAACATGCTCGCCGCAACGTTCGGTGCCAATCTGAAACAGGCTGCATTCTTTGCAGATGTAAGAAAATATCCATCTGCACTGGCTGCATCGCTGGATGGCGGAAATATCCCGGTTTCGGTTTACGACAAGCTGCTCGAGGCGATTCATGCAAAAATGCCGGCGATGTACCGCTACGTGGCACTGCGTAAGAAGCTGCTCGGTGTGGATGAACTTCATATGTATGATGTTTACGTTTCTCTGACGAAAGAGTACGAGCAGAAATATACGTATGAGCAGGCGATCGAGATCGTGAAGAAAGCGCTTGCCGTGCTCGGGGATGATTATGTGGCACTGCTGGACAAGGGCTTTTCGGAGCGCTGGGTGGATGTTTATGAGAACGAAGGAAAAAAGAGCGGTGCTTACTCCTGGGGTTCTTACGATTCCCATCCGTATGTGCTGATGAGCTTTAACGGAAATATCGATTCGGTCTTCACACTGGCGCATGAGATGGGCCATTCGCTGCATTCCTGGTATTCGAACCATACACAGCCGTTTACGTATGCGGAGTACCGCCTCTTTGTCGCTGAGGTGGCATCAACCTGCAACGAGGCACTGCTGATCCGCTATCTGCTGAAGCATGCGAAAGAAAAAGAGGAGAAGATTTTCCTGCTGAATTATTTCCTGGATCAGTTTAAGGGAACGGTGTTCCGCCAGACGATGTTTGCGGAGTTTGAGAAGCGGATTCATGAGAAGATGGCAGAGGAAGGCACGCTGACGGCGGACGGTATTTCGGAGCTGTATCTGTCGATCAACAAGGAGTATTTCGGACCGGATATGATTTCGGATCCGCAGATCGCGCTGGAATGGGCGAGAATTCCGCATTTTTATACACCGTTCTATGTATATCAGTATGCAACGGGATTTTCGGCGGCGATTGCGATCAGCAGCAAGATCCTGGCAGGGGAGCCGGGTATCGTGGAGAAGTACAAACAGTTCTTAAGCGGTGGCTGCTCGATGGATCCGATCGACCTTTTGAAGATCTGCGGCGTCGATATGACGAAGCCGGAGCCGGTGGAAGAGGCGCTGGATGTGTTTGCTTCTTATGTGGAGGAGCTGGAGAAGCTGACCGCGGAAGCGTAAGCACAGGTTTTAAAGTTGCATAAATTTGATGGGAAATATGTGTGAAAAATATACAAAATTTGGCGCGTTTTTCCCTTGAAAAAGTTTTTGGATATGTTACAATATTATTACAGAGTAAAAATGGATGAGCTGGAAATTGAAAAATATTTGCGATTAAGAGGGAGAATTTCCGTATTTCTGTCGAATGCGGAAGATTAAACGTAAATTTTTCGGAATGCGGCTTTGCTCCTGTAAAAATGGGGAGCGGGCCGCGGCCGGCTATGAAAGAAATATTACTGTTCATTCAGCAGTGAACTGTAACAAAAACAGACGGATAGCAGATGAAGTAAGGGTGAGAGTATGAATTTATATGAGGCTATTTTTGTTAGAAAATCAGTAAGGAATTATTGTTTTGATACGCTTCCGCCGCAGACTTTGGATAAGATTTGGGAGCATTATAAGGAGATGCCGGCACTGTTTTCGGGCATCGGTGTGGATATGGCGATTCTGGACAACAGAAAAGGGCAGGAGAGAATGCTCAGTATGTTCAGTGTGAAGGCGCCGTATTATATGGCTTTTTATTCGGAGGAGTCAGAACGATATCTGATGAACGTGGGTTATATTATGGAACAGATGGTGCTGTATCTGTGCAGTATCGGACTGGGAACCTGCTTTATCGGAAGTAATCGTGTGAAAAAGGCGGAGCTTGAGAAGAACGGAAAGCGGCTGGTGGGGATCGTCGCTTTTGGTAAGAGTCATGGTTCGCATACGAGACGGCAAAGTGAAGCAAAGAGACTGCCGCTGGAGGATCTTTGTGTGTTCAAAGAGGTGCCGCGACAGTGGATGACGCAGATGCTGGAAGCGGCGAGACTGTCGCCATCCAGTATGAACAGCCAGCCGTGGAGATTTGTGGTGTATGATAACAGGATTCATATTTTCTCGAAGAAGCACAGTGTGGAGAAGCTTCGGAAGTGGGATGAGGTGAATTTCGGGATTATGTTTGCAAATATGATGGTGGCAGCAGAGGAACTGTGGCTGGATGTTGACCTGATCAGACTCGGGGATATTTCGCAGAAAAACTTCTCAAATAATCAGTATGTGCTGAGCGCGATTCTGAAGGCTTAGGGGAGAAAGGATGGACGACCTCGGACGACCTCGTGCGGCTTCGTACCTGCATCGCAGGTACGAAGCCACGCGAGGTCTGACAGTGGGGACGGGGGTAAAGCGGCTGGATCCGCCAGGAGGGCGAAAATTGGGTGAATCGTAGATGTTTTTTGATTTTTTTGAAAAAAATTGAAAATAAGTGTTGACAAATGAGGGAAGTTCCTGTATAGTATCATTTGTAAGGTGCAGCGAGCACTTAACAAGATAAAAAATGAAAAATGCGCGAGTGGCTCAGGGGTGGAGTACAACCTTGCCAAGGTTGGGGTCGCGGGTTCGAATCCCGTCTCGCGCTCTACTGGAAACCGGAATGTGTAAGCATTCCGGTTTTTGCGTTGTGGAAAAAGAGATGAAAAAGAAATCTTATTTTTAATTCAAGGCTTCGAAAAAAAAGTTCTTGCCCGGTAGTTACTACCGTGAGGTATGCTGAGGATAACAAAGCAAATCAGCGAAAGGGGAATGTAGTATGAACATTACAATGAAAAATTTTAAAACAAGGATAAAAACGGAGACAAGGGAGGACTGAAATATGGACAAAGTAAAGAAAAATTTTGGTTTTGGATGTATGCGTCTGCCGATGAATGGGGAAGAGGTAGATTTAGAGCAGACCAAGAAAATGGTGGATACCTTAAGTCTGTCCGCAGCACCTTCAGATCCGAAATCTGCTGGAGGATGTGGCGAAAGAATTTGAACACTAAATAGCTGAAACCATTTCGCAGACGGCAGAAGAAAGGCCGTCTGCGAAATGGTTAAAGCAGCAAAAAGGGAGGTTTTTACAAATGAACATGAGAAAAATCGGAACGGACGAAGTATCTGCCATCGGTCTTGGGCGCATGGGTATCACCCACGCAAGCGGCGCACCGATGTCGATTGAGGATGGTGCAAAGGTGATTGAAACCGCACACGATCTCGGCTACACCCTGTTTGATACCGCAGAGTGCTACACCGGTGTTTATCCGGATGGAACAACCGCTTACAATGAGGAAGTTGTCGGAAAAGGAATCAAATCCTTTCGCAACGAGATCTTTCTTGCCAGCAAATGCGGCGTTCAGCACGGCGGCGATCATCTGATCCTCGACAGCAGCCCGGAGACGATCCGTAAATCGGTGGAGGGCAGTCTGAAACGTCTTGGCACCGATCACATCGATCTCTATTACCAGCACCGCATCGACCCGAAGGTAGAACCGGAGACCGTCGCAGAGACGATGGCAGCGCTCATCAAAGAAGGAAAAATCCGTTACTGGGGAATTTCGGAGACGACAGAAGAGTATCTCCGACGTGCCCACGCCGTATGCCCGGTTACCGCAATCCAGAACCGCTATTCCATGATGGCAAGATGGCATGAAACCATTTTCCAGGCATGCGAAGAGCTCGGTGTAACGTACGTTGCCTTCTCGCCGCTGGCAAACGGATTCTTAAGCGGAGCTTATACTGATAAAACCCAGTTTGAGCCGGGAGCAGACTTCCGCAGCAATATGCCGCAGTACAAGGGCGAAGGCTATCAGAAAGGAAAAGCACTGCTTGATATCATCGAGGCACTTGCAGCAGAGAAAAACGTGACGACAGCACAGATTTCCCTGGCATGGATTCTTTCCAGAAAGCCGTACATCATCCCGATCCCGGGCAGCCGCAAAACAGCCAGACTGAAAGAAAACCTGGAGGCGGCCAATGTCGTTCTGACGAAAGAAGAGAGTGATTCCATCACAGAAAAACTGGATGGAATGGAGTTTGATATCTTCGGCGGACATAAATAAAATCCAAAAGGCAATAGAACAGAAAAATACCGTTGATCCAGACACAAAAAGGATCAACGGTATTTTTTGACCGTAAAAGTTCCAAATTAATAATTGGCTTTATAGGAATTTCTCTTTTCCGCCGTCACACGGTGCATCCGCTCTGCCATTACAACCATCAGAATCAAAATGGCCATCAGGAATACCGGATACAGTCCGAAGGAAATATGCTGGCCGAGAACACCGAAAACCGGCGGCATCAGGCAGGTTCCGACGTAGGCAAAGGCCATCTGGATGCCGATGATTCCCTGGCTTAAGTCAGCACCGAAGTTTGCCGGTGTCTCGTGAATGATGGAAGGATAAATCGGCGCACAGCCAAGTCCGATCAGGATCAGGCCGATAAACAGAAGGGAATCGCCAAGCGGCAGCAGCATCAGAATCGTGCCGACTGCGATCACAGCCTGTCCGAGCCGGATCATTTTCTGGTCATTTAATTTCATTGTGATGAAACCGCAGAAGAACCGTCCGATCGTGATGCCAACATAGAACAGGCTTGCCCAGCTTGCCGCACGCTTTGCATCGATGCCGCGGAACAAAGTACAGTAGCTTGCAGCCCACATGCCGGCAGTAGATTCTACCGCGCAGTAGCAGAAGAAGCAGGTCAGAACTTCTTTGACACCGGGAACGCGGATCAGGCGGGAAAAACTTCTCTGCTCCGGAACGGAGTTCTCATCTGCAGAAGCATCAGCAGATGGCTTCTGCCAGAGAGGAAGACTGAAAAATAAAATCAGAGTCAGCACAATCTGGAACAGGGCGATGGTACGGTAGCCGTTGTTCCAGGTGGAATGATTGATGGCATATCCCATGACGACCGGCCCCGTGCTGCATCCGACGCCCCACATACAGTGCAGCCAGCTCATATGGCGGGCTTTATAGTGCAGGGCAACGTAGTTGTTCAGGGCTGCGTCCACGCTTCCGGCGCCAAGGCCATAGGGGATACCCCAGAGGCAGAGGGCGAGAAAAGAGTGGCTGACGGAGAATCCAAACAGCGCCACTGCTGTTGTGAGAACGCTTACCGCCGTGATTTTTCCGGTGCCGAAGCGGGTATTCAGACGGTCGCTGTTCAAACTGGATACGATTGTTCCGGCGGCAATAATCATAGAAATGATGCCGGCAGAAGAAACAGAAGTTCCAAGCTCCTGATACATGACCGGCCACGCTGAGCCGAGCAGAGAATCCGGCAGTCCGAGACTGATGAATGCCAGATAAATGACTGGTAACAAAAGTGAAACCATGGTAAAAACCTCCTCTTAAGAAAAGATAAAATAAGAATGAATCGTTTTCTTGCGTTTAACGCAAAACCAAGATTCATAAGCAGTTTTAAAGTATCATAACCGATAAAAAGAATCAATACTTTCTTTTTTTGATTTTACAGTAAAATCTTTGTGGAAAAAGCTGTAAATTTATTTATTAATGTAGATTATTTTTTATATCAAATTTATTAGTTGTACTTTACAGTACGGAGAAGATCGTGGTACACTAAAAGAAGACTGGTTGCGGTTCCCGCATCGGTGAACAGTAACCGGGCATCCCGGTTTGCCGGGGCATTCATATTTAAGAGAACCCAAGGGAGAAAAAATACACAAAGAGAGGTAGACAAGAAATGGGAGGCTTTTTTGGAGTTGCATCAAGAAAAGACTGTACACTGGAACTGTTTTATGGAGTAGACTATCACTCACATCTCGGAACAAGAAGAGGCGGTATGGCGACATACGGGGCAAATGGCTTTTCACGTGCTATCCACAACATTGAAAATTCACCGTTCCGTACAAAATTTGAGCGTGATGTGGAAGAAATGGAGGGAAACCTCGGCATTGGCTGCATTTCCGACTATGAACCGCAGCCGCTTCTGATCCAGTCACACCTTGGAAGCTTTGCGATTACCACGGTTGGAAAAATCAACAACATGGATCAGCTTTTAAAAGAGGTTTACGGCAATGGCCGCACCCATTTCCAGGAGATGAGCACCGGTCAGATCAATGCAACCGAGCTTGCGGCATCTCTGATCTGCAGTGAAAAGACGATTCCGGAGGGCATCCGCCATCTGCAGGATGTTGTTGACGGTTCCATGACGCTGTTGCTGCTGACAAAAGACGGTATCTACGCTGCGCGCGATAAAAAAGGCCGTACCCCACTTGTTATTGGAAAGAAAGAGGGAGCGTACTGCGCATCCTTTGAAAATTTTGCATATCTGAACCTGGGTTACACGGATTACCATGAACTCGGACCGGGAGAGATTGACTTTATTACGCCGGAGAGCGTCGAGATGCTCGTGCCGCCGCAGGAGGAGATGAAGATCTGTTCCTTCCTGTGGGTTTACTATGGTTACCCGACCGCGTCCTACGAGGGGATCAATGTAGAGGAGATGCGATATCACTGCGGTGCCATGCTTGCCAAACGTGATGCGGGAAGCAATGTCCACCCGGATCTCATTGCAGGCGTGCCGGATTCCGGAATTGCCCATGCAATCGGCTATGCGAATGAGTCCAAAGTTCCGTTTGCAAGACCATTCATCAAATATACCCCGACCTGGCCACGCTCCTTTATGCCGACAAATCAGGAACAGAGAAATCTGATTGCCCGAATGAAGCTGATCCCGGTGCAGGCACTGATCGATCAGAAAAAACTGCTGCTGATCGACGACTCCATCGTGCGCGGTACGCAGCTCCGTGAGACAACGGAATTTTTATATCAGAGCGGTGCAAAAGAAGTTCATGTCCGCCCGGCGTGCCCGCCGCTGTTGTATGGCTGCAAATTCCTGAATTTCTCCCGCTCCAAATCCGAGCTGGATCTGATCACCAGACGGATTATTCTGGAAAAAGAGGGAGAAAACGCAGAGAAAGTACTGGAAGAGTATGCAGATCCGACCAGCGACCGCTACGAGTCCATGTGTCAGGAAATCTGCCGCCGTCAGAATTTCACCAGCCTCAGGTATCACCGTCTGGACGATCTGGTAGAGTCGATCGGACTGCCGAAATGCAAAATGTGTACCTATTGCTTTGACGGAAAAGAATAAACAGGTTATAATGGTTTTTAAACAGGCCAGCTGACAGAAAAATAAGAGTCTGTCGGCTGGCTTTTTTCTGTAGGAAAAAGAAGAAAAATATATTGGGGGCTTACCTATGGGAATTAGTATTCTGATTGTAGATGATGATAAGCTTCTGGTGGAAAAGCTGGAAGAAACCGTCAACTGGAGCGGAATTGGAATTGATATGGTATTTACGGCAAACAACATCCGCCAGGCGCAGAAGCTGCTGGAAGAGTATCCGATTGAAATGCTGCTGTGTGACATTGATATGCCACAGGGCAACGGGCTGGAGCTTCTGGAATGGATCCGGTACAAAAAGCTGGATATCGAATGTACCTTCCTGAGCAGCTATGCAAATTTCGCGTATGCGCAGATGGCGCTGAAGCTGTCATCAAGGGAATATCTGTTAAAACCGATTTCCAATGTGGATCTGGAAACAGCGCTGCGCAGAATTGTCGGGATTGTGCAGGAAAAACATCAAAAACAGAAGAAACAGGAGAAAAAAGGAGAGAATGAAAAGCAATTCTGGGAGGATCTTCTGGTTCAGTGTCTGCAGGAGGAGTATTGGATTGAAAGGGCAAAAAAGAGCGGATATTGTACTCCGGATGAGACCTTCCGTCTGATTCTGCTGCGGGTACTGGAAATTCCGGATAAGGAACATTATAAAAAAGAGATCAGTTTATATAATTTTGTGATTACAAATGTTCTGACGGAATATGTGGAAACAACAGAAATGAAACTGGAAACCGTGGTACATGTCAGCGATCTGGAATGGGCAGTTGTGTTGCGAAATCACGGAAGTGCGATGGGAACGCAGGAGGAACTGGCAGAACTGCGGACCTGTCTGGCGGGTGCGTTTCCGGCAAGATTCTGCATGTACATGGGAAAACCGGCGGTACTGGATGAGATTTCAAAGAGCCGCGATCAGCTCGAAGAGATGGAAAAGTATGTAGTGCCGGATGAAACAGGGATTCTGTATGAGACACGCTGGTCCTTCGTAGAGCGTGATTATCAGGAAGTGCCGTGGAAAACGTATCTGGCTGAGATGGAGCGATCCGATTCCCTTGCGGCTGTGCGGGAAAAGCTGCAGGAATATCTGAAAAAGCGTGAGAAAAGCGGCGGTCTGCGAAAAGATTTCACAAGTCGTTTTTTTGAAGAAATGATACAGAATATATATGTTTATTTAAAAGAGAGCAATATCGTTTTCGGACAGATTTTTGACAGTGAAGAGTATGAAACGAAACGGAGAGAGGCGGTTCTTTCTGTGGTAGGTGCCCATGCGTTCATCGATTATCTGTTTGATGTGCTGGAAGGTCAGAAAAAGAACGAATCCCGCAGTGACAATGTGGTGGAGCAGCTAAAAGACTATATCGAACAGAATCTGAACGAGGATCTTTCAAGATCCGTGCTTGCAGGAAAAGTGTTCCTCTCAGAGGACTACGTTTCCAAAATTTTTATGAAAACAACGGGAATGTCGCTTCCGAATTATATTGCTGAGCGGCGCATTGAGCGGGCAAAGGAGTATTTGCGCAGTTCATCGCTTCCGATTAGCAGAATTGCGATGGAAGTCGGCTATGGAAATTTTTCTTATTTCAGTAAAACGTTCCGGGAGCTGGTCGGATGTACACCAAATGAGTACCGGAGCAGACAAAAATAACAAAAAAACGATGTCAATAACAAAAAAACGTTCTGCTTAAAAAAGAGATGTGAAAAGACATCTCTTTTTTAATATACAGACTGTCGGAAAATGATAGAAAAACGCCCCTCTTTTTTGTATAATATGTTCATCGGTTGAAACGAGAGCATGAAAAAGAAAAATTGTAACGATTCAGAGCCATGCGAAATGGAAGAAAAATCGAGATGGGACTCTGAACAGTTACGAAAAATTTAAAGGAAAGAAGGGATGATATGTGAGCGCCAACCATAGTAAAACCAAAAAGAAGAGTTCCATAGGATTTGTAGAGGGAGTGAGAAGAAGCAGGCCATTATATTTACTGATGCTTCCTTCCATCATCATTTTTGCACTGTTTACGTACTATCCGATGTACGGAATTGTGATTGCATTTAAAAACTTTACACCTGCGGAAGGAATTATGGGAAGCAGCTGGGCTGGACTGAAATACTTCAAACAGTACTTTAACTCCTATCAGTTCGGTCTGACCATTAAAAACACAATTATCATTAGTCTTTACACCATCGCGGTAACATTCCCGCTTCCGGTTATCATGGGACTGCTGGTTAACCAGATGAAGGCACAGAAGTTTAAAAAATTCTTCCAGGTATCAACCTATCTGCCGCACTTCATCTCCACCGTTGTTATGGCCGGAATGCTGATCCTGTTTCTTTCCCCAAGTACAGGTATTATCGCAAAGCTGGTGGGACTGCTTGGATTCAAGCTCCCGAACCTGATGGGAAGTGCAAAAGCATTCCCGCACATTTATGTATGGTCTGAGGCATGGCAGCATGTAGGATGGGACAGTATCCTCTATATCGCAACACTTTCCTCTGTAGACCCGACCCTGTATGAAGCGGCAACAATGGACGGTGCCAACAAATGGCACAAAATGATCCACATCGACGTTCCGGCTCTGCTGCCGACGGCAACCATCATGTTTATCATGAGAATGGGAAGCGTTATGAGCGTTGGATTTGAGAAGGTTTACCTGCTGCAGAATACACTGAACAGTACCTCAAGTGAGATCATTTCCACCTATGTGTATAAGATGGGTCTTGTGAGCAGCCAGTACAGCCTTTCCGCTGCAATTGGCCTGTTCAACAACATTATCAACCTGATTCTTCTTCTGGCAGTCAACTTCATTTCCAGTAAAATGAGTGATACCTCACTGATCTGACAGAATTTTGAGCCTACATAGGAATGGAGAGCAAAGATATGAGTAAAGCAAAAGCAGTATCAACAAATAAAGTAAAGAAATCCAGAGAAGACTGGATTTTCGATATCATCCTGTATACGATCGGCGTGCTTCTGATCATCATCACCCTGTATCCGATGTACTTCATCGTCATTGCATCGTTCAGTGATCCGGCAGCCGTATCCAACGGACAGATTATGTTCCTTCCAAAAGGAGTTAACTTCAAAGGATACAAACAGCTGGCGAGCTATGCAAAGCTGTGGACCGGCTACCGTAATACGATTGCTTACGTAATTATGGGAACGCTTGTGACACTCGTTGTCAATGTTCCGGCTTCCTACGCGCTTTCTAGAAAGCATTTGTATGGAAGAAGATTTTTCACAGCATTTTACCTGATCCCGATGTTCTTCACCGGCGGTCTGATCCCAACCTACCTGGCAGTACAGAGATTTCATCTGCTGGACACCTTCTGGGTTATGGTTGTTCCGTTCTCCGTTGTAACGTATTACATCATCGTAGGACGAACGTTCTTCAACAACAGTATCCCGGAGGATCTCTGGGAGGCGGCGCAGCTGGATGGATGTGGATACCTTGGATTCTTCTTCAAGATTGTGCTTCCGCTTTCCAAAGCCGTTATCGCTGTTATTGCCCTGTGGGCAGCAGTAGGACAGTGGAACTCCTACTTTAATGCATTGATTTATATCCGAAGCGAAAGTCTGCAGCCGCTGCAGATTGTCCTTCGAAGCATTCTGGTCGGCAATCAGACCATGAGTGCCATGAGTACCGGCGCTGCAGCCGTTGAGGCAAAGCAGATGGCCGATCTTATCAAATACGCGATCATCGTGGTTTCCTCCGCGCCGATCATGTGTATGTACCCGTTAGTGCAGAAATACTTCAATCAGGGTGTTATGCTCGGATCACTGAAAGGCTGATCCTGCGGATAGGAGAGAAGTATTGCAAATAAAAATCATAAAGGAGAGATGATGATGCGAAAGAAAACAAAAATGGCCTGGAGCGTTGCTCTTTCGGCCGCAATGGCAGCTGGACTGCTTGCAGGATGTGGAAGTAATGGAGGAACGGAAAGTACGAGTGGAAGCACTGCAGCAAGTTCTGCAAAGACAGAATCTTCTGCCAGTGACACGACAGATACCAGTGACCGCCCAACCTACAAAATTGCAACAGTAAGATGGACCGATACCTGGCCGACCGATTTCCTGCATGAAGGCGTCATGAAAGAAATCGAGGACAAGATGAATATCAACATCGACTGGCAGGTTTATTACAACAGTGACTGGTCCGAGCAGAAATCTCTGCTGCTGGCTTCCGGAGACCTCCCGGATGCATTTCTTGGCTCCATCTGCTTAACACAGGCAGATATGGCACAGAACAAATCGGCATTCCTGGATCTGACAGATCTGATCGAAAAAGATATGCCAAACCTGAAAGCAGCCTTTGAGGCTGATCCGGAACTGAAAGCAGTCTGCACCAGCCGTGACGGAAGAATCTACAGCTTACCGAAGAAGCTTCCGCTTCGTCCGAAGGTTTGCGGCGATGTTATGTGCATCAACCAGGAATGGCTGGATAACTTAGGACTGGAAACTCCGAAGACCTATAAAGAACTGGAAGAGGTTCTTGTTAAATTTGCGACAGAAGATGCTGACGGCGATGGCGATCCGACCAACGAGATCGGTATCACAAATGCGGCAAGCAGCGGACTGTTAAGCGGTGATCTGCGCCACATCCTTTCCCCGTTCGGAACCATGGTAAGCCGTGACGGAAACTACATGGGACTGAATGGCGAAGGAAAACCGGTCTTCATGCCGATGGAAGAAAATTACAAAGAAGCAGTAAAATGGATGCGTCAGTTATGGGAAGAGGGCGTTGTTGACCCTGAGTACTTCACACAGGACGGCTCTATGCAGACAGCAAAACAGCAGGCAGATGGCGGTTCTCAGGTAGGTCTTATCTTTGGATGGACTGCAGATGCTCAGGTTGGCCCGAACGTAGATCAGTTTAAGACCCTTGAGGCAGTAGAAGGCTACGATGGAAATCACTACGTAGAAGCAGCAACCAATTACCTTGATATCTCCGACCGTGAGCTCATGATCTCCAAAGACTGTAAAGATCCTGACACTCTGCTGAAATGGGCAGATGAATTTTATACCGATCTTGCATCGTTACAGACCTTCTATGGTACGATCGGAAGCCAGATCACAGACAATGGCGACGGAACCTACAATGTAGATGTGCCAAGCGATGGATCTTCTCTGGATACTTCCGCATGGTCCAATTCCCTCCGTGACTTCGGACCAAAATACATGAACGAGGATTTCTATGACAAAGTTTCTCTTCCGGAAGATCAGGGCGATGGTGTCAAACTGGCCGATGATGCAATCAATGAGAAATACGTTGATACTGAGAAAAACTGTGGATTCCCGATGGTTCAGTACACTGACGAAGACCTTTCCAGAATCACGGCAATCGGAACCGATATCTATAAATATGTAGAAGCACAGTATGCACACTGGGTAGTAGACGGCGGCATCGATGATGAATGGGATTCCTACATCGATCAGCTGAAAGCTATGGGTATTGACGAGTTCCTCCAGATTCAGACAGATGCTTACAATGCATACAAAGAAAATCTGGCAAAATAAACAGAAAATAACATTACCTGTAAGAAGCAGGCGTTGATCCGGCGGATCAATGTCTGAGGTGCAAAACAGCAGGAGAAACGGCAGGCCAGAAATGACCTGCCGTTTTTGACAAAAGGAGGATTTTTACATGTTTTTGGAAAAAGAGGGTAAGTTAATTTATTCCTACGATGGCGAGACCGTCTGCATCGAAGCGTGGGGGAAAGATGCACTGCGTGTGCGCGCGACAAAAAATCGAAGCTTTACCGGCCGTGACTGGGCGCTGGAAGCAAAGGACGCGCATGCGGGAGAGGTTGAAATCTTTGAGGATCCATCAGCAAAAGGCGGAGCCTTTGCCAATATGTATGAGGGAACGGATACTTCCTACGGAAAAATCACAAATGGAAAGCTTCATGCAGTGATCGATTCCGGCAGCGTCATTACGTTCTATCATGAGGATGGAAGAGTTCTGTTAAAGGAGCATTTCCGCCGTCTGCGCGATGAGGAAAGCATGCCGCTCAACATCATGGGACGCGAGTACAGCAACGGCGTCGGGGATAATTTCCGTATTGTAGCGCGGTTTGTAGCAAGAAAAGGTGAGAAAATCTTCGGAATGGGACAGTATCAGCAGCATGAGCTGGATCTGAAGGGCTGTATGCTGGAGCTGGCACAGAGAAACTCACAGGTCAGTGTTCCGTTCTATCTTTCCAGTATCGGCTACGGCTTCTTATGGAACAATCCGGGTGTCGGACAGGTGATGTTTGCGAATAATGGAACGGAATGGGTAACGGAATCCGGGAAAGAAATCGATTATCTTGTGATTGCAGGTGATACGCCTGCCGAGATCGAGGAGAATTATATGACGCTGACCGGAAAACCGCCGATGATGCCGGAATATGGCATGGGCTTCTGGCAGTGTAAGCTCCGCTACTGGAATCAGGAACAGCTTCTGTCTGTAGCAAGAAAATACAAAGAGCTTGGCGTACCGCTTGATGTGATTGTCGTCGATTTCTTCCACTGGACGAAGCAGGGCGAGTTCAAATTTGATCCGAAATACTGGCCGGATGTGCCGGGCATGTGCCGCGAATTAAAGGAGATGGGAATTCAGGTTGTTGTGTCGGTATGGCCGACCGTTGACATTTATTCCGAAAACTTCGAGGAGATGAAAGAGAAAGGCTATCTGGTTCGCACGGAGCACGGTGTACCGCTGACGATGCTCTGTGGTGGAAATGAAGTCTTCTTCGATGCAACCAACCCGGATGCAAGAACATATGTCTGGGAAAAAATCAAGAAAAATTATTACGATCAGGGTGCAAAACTCTTCTGGCTGGATGTGGCAGAGCCGGAATACAGCGTTTACGATTTCAAGAACTACCGCTATCAGCTCGGAAGTGTACAGGAAGTCGGAAATATTTACCCGAAATACTATCTGAAAGCGTTCTACGACGGCATGACAGCAGAGGGCGATGCGATGCCGATCAGCCTGATCCGTTCCGCCTGGGCGGGCAGTGCAAAATACGGTGCGCTTGTCTGGTCGGGCGATATTGTAAGCTCCTTTGAGTGCTTCCAGCGCCAGGTACAGGCAGGTCTTAACATGGCGGTTGCCGGTATTCCGTGGTGGACCACTGATATCGGCGGCTTCCACGGCGCAAGAACCGATGACCCGGATTTCCATCGTCTGTACATCCGCTGGTTTGAGTACGGATGCTTCTGCCCTGTCATGCGTCTGCACGGAAACCGCAACCCACAGGAGGGCTACGGTGCAGAACAGATCGGATCCGGCAGTGACAATGAGATCTGGAGCTTTGGTGATGAGGCATATGAAATTTCCAAGAAATACATTTTCCTGCGTGAGCGCCTGAGAGATTATATCCGGGTACAGATGAAGAAAGCACATGAGGACGGAACCCCGGTGATGCGGCCTGTTTTCTATGATTTCCCGACAGATCCGGAGAGCTGGAATGTGGAGGACGCTTATCTGTTCGGACCGGATCTCTATGTTGCACCTGTGATGGAGGATCACGTAACGGAGCGCGAGGTTTATCTTCCGGCCGGAACGACATGGTTTAACGCATGGACCGGAGAAAAGTATGAGGGAGGACAGAAGGTAACGGTTGCTGCTCCGATGGATACTATTCCGGTATTCGTAAAGGAAGGAGCAGATGCAGAAAAGCTGCTGAATATTTTCTCTGAATAAGAGAATGTTCCCGTTCACCGGTACCAGGCGAACGGGAACAGAGAATTCTGTTCTCACCATGTGAAACACGGACTCTGCATGGACAAAGCCGGAAAATGTGATATAATGGGCTGTGTTACAAAGAACATAGCTGCAAATGCATTCCGTGAGTGTAAAAGGACTGCCGGAGCTGCGAGGTAAGGTGCGGCGTCCGGCAGTCGCTCTGCAGACAGAAAAAAAGGAGGGGTGGATGCGCTTATGAATCTCTGGCAGAAAGGAAAACGAAGGATGCTGCGCAGCGTTCGAATACGCAGTTTGAAGGATACGTCCCTGCGGCTTGGAACTCCGGTTTTTCTGGTCCTGATGGGGCTTGTTGTCTGCCTGCTCTGGGGCGTTTGGGAAAACCGCAAGCTGGCAGATAAATATATTGCCGATACGGCAAAGCTCTATGTCGATCAGATCAACCGTGATATGTCGCAGATCAACAGTGAACTGATCTATCTGCTGGATTCTGACAGCAACATCAAAGAAATCCCGGATCAGATAACATCGACAGATGCTCAGTATTATGAAATGGAGCAGACGCTGCGGGAGCGAAACCGTGTGCTGAAAATCCGTTACCATGAGGTACAGACCTTCTTCGTCTACGGCCAGAAAGCCAATGTTCTGATTACGGACAGCGGAACTATGTTTACCGAGAGTAAGGGAATGACAACGCTGAATCAGATGCTGATGTCCTATCTGCAGATTATGACATCAAAGGATTCGATCAGCACACAATGGACTGTGATTACGTTTGGCGACGACGACTATATTGTCGGCTGGTACGCGAAAAACAAAAAAGTCATCGGCTGCGTCATCAATCTGAATCTGATTTTCCGGACCATCCGCGCCAAAACAGAGGAGTATGATGTCATTCCGTTTATGGTGGATGCCAGAGGCCGTGTCATGACGCAGGCAGATACGTCGGAAAAATATAAAAATGAGATTATCGATTTTTCCAAAGCGGGAGAGAAAAAAGAGAAAAATGCGACGGTCTATTCCTACCAGCTTGGCACGGTCGGAAAGATCAATCTCATGGTTCTGCCGGGAGGAGGTATTCTTGAGAATGTACTGATTATGCAGATTGCATTCGTCGTCCTGATCGCGGTTCTTCTGCTTGTCTGCGCACTGGAAATTACAGCATATTACCACCGGATTCTGGAACCGCTGGAAAAATTCGGACAAAAACTGGAGGAGCTGGAAAAAGAGCAGAGTCTGAATGACGATGGAAGCAACAATCTGTTAGAGCTGGAGTCTGTGAGCGGCAAATTCAAGGAACTGCTGCGGAAAATACAGGGATTGAAAATTGCAATCTACGAAAAAGAGCTTGCCGAACAGAAAGCCGAGCTGGAATACACGCAGGAACAGATCAAGCCGCATTTTTTCCTGAACTGCCTGAGCCTGATTCATGGCATTGCGGATAAGAATCATGAGGGAGAGATTGTGGAAATTACAACGGTGCTGTCGGATTATATGCGCTATATTTTTCAGGATTCCAAAAAACAGCGAGATGTAGAGGAAGAACTGGAGCATATTGAGGCATATATCCGCATCCAGAAGCTGCGGTACGGGGAAGAAGCCTTTTCCTTTGAAGCGACGATGGACGGTGATATCGGAGAATGGAAGGTTCCGTCTCTCCTGTTGCAGACACTGGTGGAAAACTCCGTGGTACACGGTGTATCCCTGGATCGGAAGAGTGAGATTTCTCTGTATCTGACAAATGAGACGTATGAAGACGGCGAGTACCTCTACATTTGCATTTCCGATACCGGAAACGGATTTTCGAAAGAGGCACTGGATGCAATCGAAAACGACACGCCTATCATCTACCACGGCCGTCACCATGTCGGCATCTCCAATATAAAACGCCGCCTGGCGCTGATGTATGGGGAACGGGCAAGTATTACGTGTTCTAACATGGATGAAAATTACGGAGCTGTTGTAGAAGTACGGCTTCCGAAGACAGAATAAAGAGAAGAGAGAATAGCAAAGGCGGGAACTCCGGAAAAAGATGCAGGAGGTTCCCGTTTTTTTGTCGGGAGAGCGATCGGACAAAAGGAACTCCCGGGAGGCGTTTGAAAAAAATGACAGGAGTTCCCGGAAGCTTTAGATTCCGAAGAACTCCTGTAAAGGGGAGAGATGATTCAAAAATTGTGGTAACGATTCAGAGCCCCATCTCGATTCCGCTTCCGCTGCATCTCGATGTTGCTTCTCGCCATATGAAATTCCAGAAAAATAGCTCATTCATGTAAACATGATTCGCGATTTTTCTTCCATTTCGCATGGCTCTGAATCGTTACAAATTGTGTTTAAAATCAGATACGGGAAACTCCGTCATCGGTATAACGCTCGTAGGAAGCGCCTTCGTATCCGACCATGCGGATGCTTTCCTCTTTGATATCCGGTACGGATTCTGCAAAATCGGCAACCGGGATTGCGCAGCCTTTGCGGATGAAGAGCGGAACCTCATTCAGAGCAACTTCTACATAGTGGATACCTTTCGGAAGAACCTCCTGGAACATGTTTCCGTTGCCGAGAAATTTTACAAACATCATTTCTTCTGGCAGATATACGTAACGGCCGATGGCATTCTGGGTGTAAACCGGTGCGATCATGATCTCATTACCGATCATCAACTGATCTTCTGTATTTCTTGCCAGCTTGTCATCCGGGTAAACGAAGGCAAGCGGTTTGAAGTACATATCATCGTTTAAAGCAGCCTTCATGTACTCGCTGTACAGATACGGAACGAGGCGGTAGCGGACGCCGATGACGTTGCGGAAGTCCTCGATATGCTCAAACTGGTAAGGTTCCTGCTCACGTGTTCCGAGTGCAGCATGGTTTCTCATCAGAGGAGTGAAAACACCAAGTGCCAGCCAGCGGAGCAGCAGGTCTCTTGTGGTATTTGCACCGAATCCGCCGAGGTCGGCTCCGGTATAGAGGAAACCGCACATGTTGAGGGACGGCATCATCTTCAGGTTCAGCAGGATGTGTGACCACCACGAGCAGTTGTCTCCGGTCCAGATTCCACCGTAACGGTGCATGCCGATGTAGGAAGAACGGGAGAACATCAGGATTCGCTTATCCGGGGAAATTCGTTCAAAAGCTTCACCGGCAGAACGGGTCATGTTGTAGCCAAACAGATTGTGTACCTTGTCATGGCGGACCTGTTCGCCGTTTACGTTGTGATAGAAGCGTTTATAGTCCTCATGGTTGTTTGCCAGTGCCTGAAGCTTTCCGCCTACCATGTAGTGCGGAACCTCCGGGTCACCTTCCACATATTTCTTTGCGGTCTCCTTGAAATCAGCAAGGCCTTCCTGGGAATAGAAGATGGATGGCTCGTTCATGTCATTCCAGAAGGCATCGATTCCCTTGGAAACGAGAACATCGTATTTGTCACCAAACCATTTTCTGGCATCTGCATTTAAGACATCCGGGAAATGAGTCCAGCCCGGCCATACAGTAGCTTCGAAGTAGGAGCCATCCTCACGGCGGCAGAAGTAGCCTTTTTCACAGCCCTCTTCGTAAATGTCATAACCCTCTTCGACTTTCACACCGGCATCGATGATCGGAACGAGATGGATCTTTTCTTTTTTCATATCCTGTACAAATCCCTCGAAATCCGGGAAACGTTCTTCGTTTACGGTGAAGTCCTTGTAATCCTGCATGTAGTCAATATCCATGTAAACCATATCGAGCGGCACATGGTTTTCGCGGTATTTTTTCACTACCGTGCGGAAATCATCCTCTGTTTTGTAGCCCCAGCGGCTCTGACCGTAACCGAAAGCAAACTTCGGAGCAATGTAGCTGCGTCCGATAATGCCACGGAACTGTTTTACGATATCAAGATCGGAATCACCGGTGATCATGTAAACGTAGAGATCTGCGTTTTCGCAGGAAACGGTCATCGTATCGGAAGTTGTGTAGCCGATATCGAAACGCAGGATGCCCGGATAATCGAAGAAGAATCCTACGTGTGTCTTGCCGGAGATGATGATGAAGTTGTGTGCTGCATACAGAGAGGTTTTGCTCTCTACGTGGTTTGGATCATCGGCGCAGTCACTAATGTAAAGAAAGCCGCGTTTGTTGATACCGCGGTTGGCTTCGCCAAGTCCGAATACCATGTCATCGTCAGCAAGCTTTGTGGTGAAGGAAAAGCCGTTCTCGGTGGAGAAGGTACCGTAATCCGGGTTTCCTTCGGAAGAGGGGATCTCTTTTACAACGGCTTCGGTTTCAAATGGGGTTCCGTAGACAAATTTTTTTACCATGTCATCCTCCTTGTAACATAAATGGAAAATATAGTGTTTTGGTGAGGTTTAGCGCAACACCTTTATAATTTTATTATAACAGGGATCAGGAAAATGTCTAGCAAAAATCATCCTTTTTTTAACCGAATCAAGTAAGTCCCCTGCTTCCATTGCGAAAAGCAATAAGCAGTGGGTGGGGACTTGCTTGTATCAGGAGTGGTACAAGCCACTCCTGATAAGCTGCGAAGCAGCTATTCGGTTATGAGCAAGTAGCGAAGCGGATTGCGAATATCCGCTTTGACCAAAAAACGCGGTAACTGCGCAGAGTCATGCGAAAGGGAAGAAAAATCAGTCTTTTTCGGAAATTTCGGCTGATGTTTTCTCTTCTGTGCGTTTTCGGAAATCCCGGGGGCTGCAGCTGTAGGTACGAAGGAAGATTTTGGAATAGTAGCTCTGATGATTGAAGCCGCATGCAGTACAAATTTCCGCGATCGACAGTTTCGTATTGTTTAAAAGATGGCAGCTCACCTCCAGGCGGTAATGGTTCAGAAAATCGATCGGACTCTGGTTCAGATAACGGCGGAAAATCTGACAGCACTTGTTGCGGCAGACTTTTCCGGCGGCCGCAATTTCGTCGAGATTGATGGACTCGCTGTAGTGGCTGTAAATATAAGACACCATATCACGCTGTACGAGAAGATCCGGCTCCTTCGGTTTTGCGGCCGCCTCATTTGGCATCATCGGATGGCTGCGCAAAAGACGGCACCATAAAAGCGATAGAAGTGCGGCGGCTTCTATTTCATAGGCGGCCGGATGCTCTTTTTTAATGCGGAGAATTTCAGGAAGAAGCTGCAGTGCTTCGGCATCCTCCGGAAACTCCGGTTTTAAATGAAGATATTCCAGAGACGGATTCGAGAGAACCGGTGCAATATACGACTGGTACAGAACACTGTTCGTGATGAAAATTTTGGGATGACACAGAATACGGATAAAATCGCAGTCCTGCCCGTTTTCGGAATATCCATAGTGCATTTGGCGGGAATTGACCATGAGTGCTTCACCGGTGTTTAATAGAACACGTTTTCCATTCATATAATAGTTCATCTGTCCGGAGCGGATATACACCCATTCGATGTCTTCATGCCAGTGGCAAAGTGCCCTGTGATTCGGATAGGCGGAAAGAAGTCCTTCCCGAATAGAAAGCGGAATGCCGACTTCATCGTAACGGACGATTTCAGATGCATCCTGCATGATTTTTGTTATAGGATCATTGACCATAAAAAGCTCCTCTTTCGTCTTGTTAAAAAATACAATAATTATAAAATACGGAATGTTGTCATTGAAAAAACGCTAAATTCGAGATAATATATTATAACATATCATAATGTTGAGGTCAAAAGGTGTTTAGCCCCATTTGATACTATAGCAATCGTCGAAAACAATATGCACAAAGAAAAGGAGAAAAGGGAAAAACATGAATCAGGTAGAACGAAGAAAAAAACAGATGGCTTACATCGCGGATCAGGAGTGTGGGGAAGAGATGAATGCATGTAAACGAATCCTGCACGAGCTGAATACGGTAGACCGTACCGATGGCGATGCAATTTGCAAAATTGTAAAGCGATTATTTGGAAAATCAGATGGAGCGTTTGTAAATCCGCCGTTTTACTGCGATTACGGAAAAAATATCGAGGTCGGTAAAAACTTCTTTGCAAATTATAATTGTATGATTATCGATGTGGCAAAGGTTACCATTGGGGAGAACTGTATGATGGCGCCGAATGTTGCAATTTATACCGCTGGTCATCCAATTCATCCGGCAGCAAGAAATTATGCTTATGAATATGGGATTGAGGTAACGATCGGTGATAATGTATGGCTTGGCGGAAACACGGTTGTTGTGCCGGGGGTACATATCGGAAGTAATGTGGTTATCGGAGCAGGAAGCGTCGTGACAAAAGATATTCCGGACTGGAGCGTTGCCGTGGGAAATCCGTGCCGTGTGGTAAAAAAGATTACAGAAGAAGATAAACAGTATTATTTCAAGGACAGAAAATTTGATGATGAGGCATGGGAAGTCATCAAAGATCTGTAAAAACGAAAAGCTTTCCTGGGCAGTCATGCGATGAAAAAACTCTGTACCGTATCCATCTGGGAATTTCCGGGGATGCGATGCAGAGTTTTTTACTTTACCTATGCGATAGGAGACAGGAAATTCTGCCGGATTTTGCTATGGCAAAAAAAATGTGAATCCTATTTTGGGCAGCAAAAAATGCCCAGAGCCGGAATCGAACCAGCGACACGAGGATTTTCAGTCCTCTGCTCTACCAACTGAGCTATCTGGGCATTTGGATTTCCTGTTGGAAACCTTTGTTAATATAACATGAATTCACGAAAATTGCAACTGTTTTGTTGAAAATCGTGAAAAAATTGTGCTTTTTGGGGAATGGCGGTGTATTTTCGTTCGAGAATGTGGTAGTATAAAAGGTATGCAAAGAGGAAGCAAGGAGAAGTATTAAAAAGATTATGAAAATTATTCTGACTGCGGTCAACGCAAAATATATTCATTCCAATCTTGCAGTTTACACGCTGCAGGCGAGCGCGGAGAAAGCCGGTGTGTTCCCGGAGATCCGTGAGTTTACGATCAACCAGTCAAAAGATTCCATGCTGCGGAGTCTGTTTCTGGCGTATGCGGATGTCGTCTGTGTGTCGTGTTATATCTGGAACATATCTATTGTGGAAGATTTGATTACGGAATATCACAAAATCAGCCCGGAAACGAAGATCTGGCTTGGCGGGCCGGAGGTGTCGTACCACGCGGAGGAGATGCTGGAGCAGTATCCGTTCCTTGACGGAATCATGAAGGGTGAGGGCGAAATTACCTTCCGTGAACTGGCAGTGTATTACCAGAATCAGGAGAACGGCACGGAGGGGAAAACGCTTGAAGAGATCCACGGCATTACATACCGTGATGCAGAAGGAGCCATCAAAAGCAACCCGTGGCGTCCGGCCATGGATCTGTCCGAGGTGGATTTTCCGTATGCGAATCTGAAAAAATTCGAGAACCGCATCATTTATTATGAGTCAAGCCGCGGTTGCCCGTTTTCATGCAGTTACTGTCTTTCTTCTATTGATAAGCGGCTTCGGTTCCGAAATCTGGATCTGGTCAAAAAGGAACTCGCCTTTTTCCTGGAACAGAAAGTACCGCAGGTCAAATTTGTGGACCGTACGTTCAACTGCAGGAAAGACCATGCAATGGCGGTCTGGAAATTCATTGCAGAGCATGACAACGGCGTGACGAATTTCCACTTTGAGATCGCCGCTGATCTGATTACTGAGGAGGAACTGGAACTCTTAAATACCCTGCGTCCGGGGCTGGTACAGCTTGAGATCGGCGTTCAGTCTACGAATCCGCAGACGATCGAGGCGATCCACCGGAAGATGGATTTTGGAAGAGTCACAGAGATTGTAAACCGGATTGCGAAGGGAAGAAACATCCATCAGCATCTCGACCTGATCGCGGGCCTGCCGTATGAGGATTATGACAGTTTCCGCCGTTCGTTTGCGGATGTCTATGCACTGCGTCCGCAGCAGTTACAGCTGGGATTTTTGAAAGTGCTGCGCGGTTCTTTCATGTATGAGCATACCGAGGAATATGACTGTCATTATCAGGAGCGCGAACCATATGAGGTACTGTACACGAAATGGCTGCCGTACGACGATGTGCTGAAGCTCAAAGACGTGGAGGAGATGGTGGAAGTCTACTACAACAGCGGCCAGTTCGTCCACACACTGCCGATGATCGAGCGTCTGTATGAGAACCCGTTCGATTTCTTCCAGGAGCTCGGCGATTTCTACCGGGCAAAGGGCTACAGTGAGGCGGCACATAACCGGATTCAGCGGTATGAAATTCTGCTCGAGTTTTTGCAGGACGAAAAACAGCAGGACGAAGCATTCTTCCGTCAGATGATGGTGCTCGATCTGTATGCGCGTGAAAATATGAAGACACGGCCGCGCTTTGCAAAAGATCCGTCCGAATGGAAAAACGAGTCGCGTGACTTTTATCAGAAAGAAGCCGAAACGAGAACACTTCTGCCATCGTATACGACATACGATTGGAAGCAGCTGCAGCGCATGACGCATGTGGAAGTTTTTGATTACGATGTGCTCGGAAACGGGGAAAAGGCGCGTACGGTACTCCTGTTTGATTATCAGAAGCGCGATCCGCTGACGGGAAATGCGGAGATGATCGACTGCAGTGAGTTTTTTTACGCTTGACATTTCAAAAGAACATGAGATACTAGAAAAGGTAATAAAAGATGAAAATACAAGATTTTGTAGTGCTCGATCTTGAGACAACGGGTCTTTCTGTAAAGGAAGACCAGATTCTGGAGATCGGTGCAGTAAAAGTGCAGGGCGGAGAGGTCACGGCATCGTATGAGACTTTCGTCAATCCGGGCAGAAAAGTGCCGGAGCGGATCACGGAACTCACCGGAATCCGGGATGAGATGATTGCGGATGCGCCCGATGTGGAGACTGCTGTCCGCGGCTTTCTGGATTTCTGCGGCGGCCTGCCGCTTCTGGGGCACAATATTCTGTTCGATTACAGCTTCATCAAGCAGGCAGCGATAAATGCCCGTCTGGACTTTGAAAAAGAAGCGTGGGATACGTTGAAAATTGCACGGAAAGCCCTCCCGGATCTGGAGAGCAGAAGCCTTGAAGCACTCTGCGGCTACTATCAGATCCCGCGGGAACACGCACACCGTGCAATGGACGATGTGCTGGAAACGCTGGCACTGTTCCGAAAACTGGAAGAAGGATTTTCGGAAGATCACCCGGAATGGTTTGCCGCAGCGCCTCTGAAGGCCAAAATGAAACGCGAGGTTCCGGCGACGGAGGCACAGAAAAAATATCTGGCGGACCTGATCCGGTACCATGAGCTGGATCTCGAACCGGAGTGGGGAGCACTCACAAAAAGCCGTGCATCCCGCATGATCGATCAGATTATTCTGGCACATGGAAGAATGGAAAAACGACAGAGAACTGAGAAAAAATAGAAGAGAAAAAGAAAGGATGGAACGATGAGTAATAAAGTCAATCGAAAAGCCCCGACAGAGGCACAGAAAAAGAAGAAAGATCCGCTGGCAAAGAAGAGAAATGCAGCAAAGATGCTGGCATTGATTCTTGCAGTGGTTATGGTGCTTGGTATGGTTCTTCCAGCACTTTTATGGCTGGTGTAAAGAGATTCTGTAAAAGACAGAGTGAAATGGGAAACGGATCAAGAAGAGGCACAGTATGAAAAACAGCAGAAAAATGAGAGGCCTGCTGGTGATGCTTATCGCATTCGCATTCTGCTTTCTGGCAGAACCAGTCAAAGCGGATGACCGGACAGCGCTGGACGGAATCTATGTAGAAGACATTTCCGTCGGCGGTATGACCGAAGAGCAGATCACACAGGCAGTAAACGACAAAATTGAACAGTTAAAACCCTCGGTTATCAACCTGTCTGCCGGAGAGCAGAATGCACAGGTGACAGCAGGGGATCTCGGACTTTCCTGCGCCAACCCGGAGGTGGCAAGAGAAGCCGTCACAATCGGGCAGGAAGGCAATGTACTGAAGCGGTTCCTGACACAGAACCGGCTCAAAAATGGAGAGACGGTGACGTTTTCCCTGAAATATACAGTCGATGGCGAGGCAGCGCGCCAGGCGGTAGAAAACAACACGGCCGTGCTGAACCGCGAGGCAACAGATGCAACGCTGACCCGCGAAAACGGCGAATTTATCGTCAATCCGGGCCAGACCGGATGCAGCGTCAACGTGGATGAGTCCACGGCGAAGGTTGTCAATTACCTGACGACAAGCTGGCGGGGCGGTATCGGCGGCGTAGAACTGGTAACAGAAGAAACACCGGCAGGCGGCAATCCGGAGCAGCTTGCACTTGTCAAAGATCTGCTCGGCGAGGGTATGACGGAGTATGGCAACGGTACGAGCGGCAGAAAACAGAATGTCGCAGTCGGCGCAGAGAAGATTAACGGAACGCTGGTACAGCCGGGCGAGGAATTTTCCGTAGAGGCGGTCGTTGTGCCGTTTGATGCGGAAAATGGTTATGCACTGGCAGCATCGTATGAGATGGGCAAGGTCGTCGATTCGTACGGCGGCGGTATCTGCCAGGTTTCCACAACGCTCTATGTTGCTGTCTTAAAAGCAGAGCTTGAGGTGACGGAGCGGTACAGCCATTCCATGATTGTCCACTATGTGGATCCGTCGATGGATGCGGCGATTGCAGAGGGATTGAAAGACCTGAAATTCATCAACAATACGGATGCGCCGATTTATATTGAGGCGAGCGCGGACGGAAGCACCCTGCATTTTGCCATCTACGGCCATGAGACGAGAGATCCGAACCGCACGGTCCGCTATGAGAGTGAGACGACAAGCACGGAGGATCCGACGCCGGGCCTGACGGAAGATGCGAATGCATCGTTTGGAACAATTGAACAGACATCGTACGGCTATCAGGGTTCGACGGCGCGGCTGTGGAAGATTGTGAATGACAATGGAAATGAGACGAAGGAGCAGGTGAATTCCAGCACTTACCGCATGACATCGGATGTCTATACCGTGGGAACAAAGACGGACAATGCAGCGGCGCGTGCGGAAATGCAGGCGGCGATTGCGGCAAATGATCTTGCAAAAGCAAAGGAAGTTGCAGCGAAATACAGCCAGAGCAGTTCGTCATCGAGTTCTTCGGAGAAGAAGGAAGACAGCAGCGATGATTCGGATTCGGATGGTACGGAAAAGACGGACGACAGTAGCGATACAGAGAAAACGGAGGACGATGAGGACTAGGCGTTTTCTGGTTACAATTCGCTGGGAACCAGTGAACTGTAACATTTTCCGTGAAAAATGGGAAAGCAGAGGGAAAAGGAGTACGGATTCCGTCTGCTTTTTCGTTTGAAACAGGAAGTTCGAGGAGGACAAGGAATGCGAAAGGGTAAATTACAGCAGAGCGTGCTGGTGCGCTCGGTGTTTAAGATGCTGGGGCAGAAAAGAGAGGACGCAGCAGGGCCGGCGGTCGGACGCGGGGTATCGGCACTTGCAGGAGAAAAGGAGACGCAGGTGTTTTCGTGTGCGCCGGTGCTGGTGAAGGATCCGGAGGACGCGGTGCTCGCGGTCTGCCGGGTGTGCAACAGTGTGGCCGCGGCGGGGGCATCGGCAAAAGGAGTGCTGGTGTCGCTGATGCTGCCGGAGGCGATGGAAGAAAAGGATTTAAAGGAGCTGATGCGGGCGGTTGACGGTGCGTGTGTGCGGTATGGAACTGCGGTGATCGGCGGGCATACGGAGGTGACGGACGGGGTTTTGTATCCGGTGCTTACCGTGACGGCGGCAGGCGGGACAACGCGTGCGGGGCTGTTTGATCCGTCGTGTGTGACAGCGGATTTGGATCTTGTCGTGACGAAGGGGATTGCGCTTGGCGCGGTGTCTTATCTGGCAAAGACAAGAAGGGATGAGCTTCTGACGAGATTTTCTCCGGGATTTATCCATGGGGCGGCGGATTTTTCGGAGGATTACTCTGTCTGCCGTGAGGCGGAGATTGCGATCGAGCACGGTGTGGCTGCGATGCAGGATCTCTCGGAGGGCGGGATTTTCGGGGCGCTCTGGGAGATGGCGGACGGCGCGGGTATCGGGCTTGATGTGGCGCTGAAGAGGATTCCGATCCAGCAGGAGACGGTGGAGATCTGTGAGTTTTTCGGAGTGAATCCGTATCAGATGCTTTCGACGGGGGCGCTGCTGATTGCAGCGGCGGACGGCGAGGGGCTGGTGCAGAAAATGGCACTCGAAGGGATTCCATCGGCGGTGATTGGGCGGACGACATCCGGGAAGGAGAGGATTCTCCGGAACGGGGAAGAGGTCCGGTATCTGGATAAGCCGCAGATGGATGAGATGTATCGGGTTGGCAGATAAGGCTTAAATATACGACAGGAGTGATTGGTAAAATGGCACATTTGAATATTGTTCTTCATGAGCCGGAGATTCCAGCAAATACAGGTAATATCGGACGGACGTGTGTGGCGACGGGGACAAGGCTGCATCTGATTAAGCCGCTGGGGTTTGATATTTCGGACAAGGCGGTGAAACGCGCGGGGCTGGATTACTGGCCGAAGCTGGATGTGACGGTGTATGAGAGTTACGAGGATTTTCTAGAGAGAAATCCGGGGGCGAAGATTTACTATGCGACGACGAAGGGGCCGCAGACGTATGTGGATGTGCAGTATGAAGAGGACTGCTTTATCATGTTCGGAAAGGAAAGCGCGGGGATTCCAGAGGATATTCTGTACAATAATCAGGAGACGGCGGTGCGGATTCCGATGATTAATGATATTCGTTCGCTGAACCTTTCAAATTCCGTGGCGATCGTACTGTACGAGGCACTGCGGCAGAATAACTTTGACCATATGCAGCTCGCGGGGCATTTGCGGACGCATGAGTGGAGGTAGACGGACGGGACTCTGGTGATCGTAGACGGAACTGCATTCTTTTTATAAGGAAGAAGTTAAGATCATTTCCAATTCGGCGAAGACCTGCTCGGCGTAAAGCTGTTTGATTTCGTGGCGGGTCATGCCGGAGACGTTGGTCTGGAAGGTGAAGGTGTGGGCTTGGGTTTTGTATAAAATACAGAAGTACACGACGCCCTGTACGCTGTCAGCGTTGTTGGGGTCGAGATTTCCGGTTGTGCCGGTGATTCCGATGGCGATGGCGGTGTGCAGGTTTTCTTGTACTGTGCGGGCCATGGCTTCGGCGCATTCGGGGGAGTAGACGCCGTGGATTTCGATGACGGAAGGGTCGACGCCGACGAGGACTTTGGTTTCGTTCAGATACGTGACGTAGCCGCCGGGGAAAATGGCGGAGGCGCCTTCGGTGTCGGTGATTAGGGAGGCGATCAGGCCGGAAGTGCAGCTTTCCATGGTGGAAATGGTGGTGTGGGATGCAATGAGCTGTTTGATGATGGAATCAATGGTGTTTGGGTTCATAGTGAAAATTACCTCCAGAGTTAGTTTGATATGTCTGGCAAAAAAGCCCCTCGGCGGAGGGGCTTATTTTGGTGCTTCGCCTTTGGCGAGTGTAAAGATAAATTCGGTACCAACGCCCTCTGTACTGATGACATTGATATTCTGGTTATGCGCAGTGATGATCTCTTTGACGATCGAAAGCCCAAGTCCCGTTCCTTTGCGGTCCTTGCCGCGGGAGGCGTCGAGCTTGTAGAAGCGCTCCCAGATTTTCGTGATGCTTGCCTTTGGAATGCCGCAGCCGGTGTCCTTGACGGAGACGAAGACTTTGCCGTGCTTCTCCGTTGTCTCAACTGTGATGGTGGAATCGTTGTTGCTGAATTTGATTGCATTATCAATGAGATTGTACAGCACCTGCTGGATTTTTCCCATATCGGCGCAGACGTATAAGGTGCGCGATGCGAGGATCAGTGAAATGGAAATCCGCTTTTTCGTGCAGGTTCCCTCAAACGAAGCGGCGGTATCCTTGATGACGGCGTTGATGTCAAACGAGGTCAGATCGAGCATATTCCCTTTATCGTCGATGTCGTTCAGCGTCAGCAGGCTCTGCGTCAGCTTGTGCAGCCGTTCTGTCTCAAACAGAACGATTTTCAGATATTTTTCCTGCATTTCCGGCGGAATCGTTCCGTCAAGGATTGCCTCCACGTAGCCTTTGATCGAGGTCAGCGGTGAACGGAAGTCGTGAGAGACGTTCGCCACAAATTTCCGCTGGTATTCGCCGGTCTTGTTCAGCTCGCCGGACATGTAGTTCAGCGTGGAAGCGAGATACCCCATCTCATCGTGAGATTTAACATCAATTTTGTGGGTCAGGTTGCCGGAGGCATACTCCTTTGCACCGTTGATGATCTTTTTCAGCGGCCGGTACACGACGAGGGAGAAAAAGATCAGAATCACAAACGAGAGTCCGAACACGAGCAGGAACAGAAAATCAATCCGTGCCAGCAGACTTTCCCTCTGCTGATAGACGTCCTGCAGCGGAAGGTGGATGGCGACATAGCCATTGATCCGGAAATCGGAGGTGACGGGAACCATGACGCTCAGCATCTTGTCTTTGAAATAGCCGAAAAACGTTCCCGTGCTGTAATACTCGCTGCCGAGCGCAACCGGATCAAAACCGTCGATGATCTCCGGGTTTTCCTCATCGAGTGCAGCTGCCGTGTTCAGCAGAATTTCCCCGTCTGCGCTGATGAGCCAGATCTGGGAATTGTGATAGGAAGCCAGTGCACTGAGCGAATTGTAAAGATCCGTCAGGGAACGCTCACTGTGGTAATAAAGGTCGCCCTGTTTGGAAGCGATCTGCGTGGCCTCCCGGTACAGACTGGTGCTCGCGCTGGAGACCAGACTGTCCTCCACCATGCGGGAGCCGACCGTTGAGATCAGCGTAAAGCCGGCAATGGCGAGAATGACATAAATGAGAATTAATTTCCGGTAAAGCGTGCGTCGCATTATTTTTTAACCTCAAACTTGTAACCGATGCCCCAGACCGTCGTGATGGCCCAGGAGGCATGGTCCTTGATTTTTTCGCGGAGACGTTTGATATGAACGTCTACCGTGCGGGTATCGCCGATGTACTCATAGCCCCAGATATGGTCGAGGAGCTGTTCTCGCGTAAAGACCTGGTTTGGTGAGGAAGCAAGGAAGTAGAGAAGCTCCAGTTCCTTCGGCGGCATATCGACGGTGCGGCCCTGGTAAATGACGGAATAGTTCGTCTGGTTGATGATAAGATCCGGGTACTCGACACATTTTCCTGCGGTCGCGGACACCGGGATCGTGCGTGATGGCTGAAATCTCCGCAGCACTGCTTTCACACGGGCAACGAGCTCCTTGGAATCAAATGGTTTGATGATGTAGTCATCCGCGCCGAGTTCCAGGCCGAGGACTTTGTCGAACACCTCGCCCTTTGCCGAGAGCATGATGATCGGAACATCGGAATCGTGCCGGATTTCGCGGCAGACCTGGTAGCCGTCCATGCCGGGCAGCATCAGGTCGAGCAGAATCAGGTTCGGCTGGAAGGAGTGAAACTCCCGGACAGCCTCTTCTCCATCGTTTACAATTTTTGTGTCATAGCATTCCTTGGTCAGATAGAGAGAAATCAGTTCTGCGATATTGTTATCGTCATCGACGATCAGAATTTTCTGTTTGGAAGCCATAAAAGATTCTCCTTCACTGGGGACAGGACGGAACCGCATACAGTATGCGTTCCGTCCCATATTTTCCTGAGTTTTTATTTCTTAAACGTAACAATCGTAACGCCGGCATCGCCCTCGCCGAATTCCGCTAAATGGAAGTCCGCTACGTGTTTCTGGCGGCGCAGATAATTGTGAATGCCTTTCCGCAGTGCGCCCGTTCCTTTTCCGTGGACAACGCGGACACTCGGCAGATGGGAGAGATAAGCGTCATCGAGATATTTGTCGAGTTCGGCAACCGCTTCATCCACCGTTTTTCCGAGCAGATTGATCTCGGTAGAAATCGTGGCAGCCTTGGAAAGCTTCGATTTTCCGCTGCTTGTGCGGGAGATGGACGGGCCGGTGATGACAGCCTCGTCGATCAGCACAAGGTCGGAGATATGCACTTTGGTCCGCATGATACCCATCTGGACGAAGAGATTTCCCTTCGAATCCGGGCGGGTGCTGACAGTACCTTTGAGATTCATGCTTAAGACTTTGACGGCATCGCCGAGATGAAGATCCTGCGGGCGGAGATTTCCGGTGCGCTTCGGTACTTCCTTCGCCTTTTTCTTATCGAGCTTGTTCATCTTTTCACGCAGAGCGGTACGTTTCTGCTCCATTTCGCGGACGGAAACATTCTCTTTTCCAAATTTCTGGAAATCGCGCATCGTCTGGTCGGCGTATTCCTTCGCCTCGCGGAGAATTCTCTGTGCCTCCTCGGTTGCATTGGAGATCATCTTTTCTTTTCTTGCGTCGATCTGTTCCTGATTCTTGGCAAGGCTCTGCTTCAGGGATTCGACTTCCGCGCGGGTGCGGGCAAGCTCTTCTTTTTCGCGTTCCAGCGTGATCCGGTTCTGCTCGAGAGTGGTCAGAACGTCCTCAAACGATTCATCCTGCTCGCTGATTTCGTCTTTTGCCTTGTTGATGATGTAGTCCGGCAGGCCGAGTTTGCTGGAAATCGCAAACGCATTACTCTTTCCAGGAACGCCGACGAGCAGGCGGTATGTCGGGCTTAAAGTCTCGACATCGAATTCACAGCAGGCATTCTCCACGCCCGGTGTGGATAAGGCATAGATTTTCAGTTCACTGTAGTGTGTCGTTGCCATGGTGCGGATGCCGCGCTCGTGGAGCGTAGAGAGGATCGCGATGGCAAGCGCCGCGCCCTCTGTCGGGTCGGTACCGGCGCCGAGCTCATCGAACAGGACGAGGGAATTGCGGTCTGCCTTGTCGAGGAAGGAAACTACATTCGTCATGTGGGAGGAGAAGGTACTCAACGACTGCTCGATGCTCTGCTCATCACCGATATCGGCGTAAACCTCGTCGAAAACGGAAAGGGAGGAGCGGTCGAGTGCCGGAATGTGAAGTCCGGACTGGCCCATCAGTGTTAAGAGTCCGACCGTCTTTAAGGAAACCGTTTTACCGCCGGTATTCGGTCCGGTGACGATCAGAAGGTCGAAATCTTCGCCGAGCGACAGATCAATCGGAACGACTTTTTTCGCATTGATCAGCGGGTGGCGTGCCTTGCGCAGGTGGATTTTACCTTCGGTGTTGAAGATCGGCTCATTGGCGTTCTGCTCCATTGCAAGAGCGGCGCGCGCGAAGATGAAGTCAAGCTCTACCATGTTTTCGAGGTCGTAACGGATCTCATCGCGGTGCAGGTCTGCCTGGGCACTCAACGTAGAGAGGATGACCTCGATTTCTTTTGCTTCTTCAATTTCCAGCTCACGGATATCGTTGTTCAGTTTGACAACGGCCATCGGCTCGACAAAGAAGGTGGAACCGGTCGAGGACTGGTCATGTACCATGCCAGGAACCTGGCCTTTGTACTCGGATTTGATCGGGATACAGTAGCGGCCGTCGCGCATCGTGATGACGGCATCCTGCAGATACGTGCGGTAGGAACCGTTGACGAGCGAGATTAACTGGCTGTGGATTTTTTCCTCACACGATTTGATGGAACGACGGATGCGGCGTAGATTCGGGCTTGCATCATCGCTGATTTCATCCTCGGAGAGAATACAGCGGCGGATTTCCGTGGAAAGCAGCGTCAGAGGCTCCAGTGTTTCGAAGAGATCTTCGAGGCTGTCCGGCGTCTGGTCCGCATTTTCGCGGCGGCCGTACGCTTTGACGCGTGCCGTGTTTTCCAGAAGTGCGGCGGTCTGCAGAAGCTCCGTGATGTTCATGGAGCTGCCGATTTCGAGACGCTTTAATGCGCCGCGGATATCTTTGGCATCACCAAAGGAAATGTGGCCTTTTTTAAAGAGCCGGGTGAGCGCGTCGTGTGTCTCGTGCTGCATCCGCGTAATCTGGGAGAGGGAAGAAGAAGGAACGAGCTCCAGACATTTCTTCCGGCCCAGCGGAGAACTGGCATACGAAGCCAGTTGTTCGATAATTTTGTCGTATTCGAGCGTTTTTAATGCTTTCTGATTCATAATACTTACCTTTTCGTAATTCATAATTCAGTCATTGTCTACAGATAACGCGGTATTTTTGATGCAATACCGCACGGATCTGATGTTACAGTTCACAGGTACCCTGCGAACTGTAACATTCGCAGCCCTCATTTAAAGTTTTGCTTCGCAAAAGGAGGGCTGCTCACACCTGAATCACTTTCTTACGCAGCGAAACAGCAAGTGTTTCACTGCTGAGTGAACAGTAGCGATCTGATCATATATCTGCACGGGAAGTACAGACCGGAAGTGGAATGTGGGTCACAGGTTTTTCCACTCCCCCAATTATACCTTAAAAAAGAAAAGAAAGAAACCCCAAGAACGAGAAAATGCAGGATGTTGCGCAAATGAGAAAAAAATGTAACAGTCTTCATAAAATGTTCATATCTATCTGGTAAAGTTTTTTGTATATGTGAAGATTGCGGAAGCGCATATGCGCAGAGCAGTTCGGTATGGAATACAGATGTATGGAGAAAGAAATGTATGGAAAATGACCCAAAACCTTACAAATTCATGAAAGAGAGCATCAAAAAGCAGCCGCCCGACTGGAAAAAGATTGTTCTTCTGATTGCCGGATGGCTGGCACTTGCGGCGCTTGGCGGTCTGGTTGCGGCCGCGGTATTTGCGGTGACAGAGCCAAAGATTGCAGAAGCAGTTACCAGGGAAGAGCCGCCGGCGAAAGTGGATATCCCGGGAGATGAGGATCCAAACAGCGGACAGGAGCCGGATGAGACAATTACCGCATCTTCGGCGAGTGCGTCGGTAGACAGCAGCGGCTCCGGTTCGGAAATCAGCAGTTCTACAGTGGATAGCAGTACTTCAGAAAGCAGTGTATCCGAAAGTACGGTTTCCGAAAGCACAGAGGAGAACGGAGCGGCAGGGGGAACGGAAAGCAGCACTTCCGAAGAGCCGGAGGAGGGCAGCGAGGTTTCCAGTGTCGATGGGGAAACGGATGCGGAGGAAAAGGACAGCAGCCTGAAAAATTATGAAGCGCTCTACCAGGATATGCTGGAAGTAACGGAAAAACCAAAACGAGCGCTGGTTACTGTCATCGGCATTACCAATCAGATGGACTATTTTAACCAGAACTATGAAAACCAGCAGCAGATTTCCGGTCTGATTGTTGCGGACAATGGGCAGGATCTCTTTATTCTGACGGAATACCGCATCGTGGAAAATGTGGAGCGGATTCAGGTCACCTTCTGGGACGAGACGATGGTGGATGCCACATACCAGCGCCACGATCCGAGCACTGGCCTTACGATTGTGAAGGTGGATGAATCGAAGCTGGATGAGGAAACACGGGACGGTCTTGCGGTTGCGCCGCTCGGCAGTTCGTATCTCGTCAGCCAGGGTGACCCGGTCGTGGCTGTCGGAAGCCCGGTCGGCTACAGCAATTCGATTGCGTACGGTGTGGTGACTTCGGTTACGAACAAGATTTCCGCGCTGGACAATGAGTACAATCTGCTGACCACCGACATCCTCGGCAGCACGGACGGCAGCGGCATTCTGGTAAATCTTGACGGCGAAATCGTCGGCATTATTGCGCAGAGTTACAGCGCCAAAGGAAACAACGTGGTGACGGGCATTGCGATTTCCCAGATCAAAAAGCTGATCGAAAATCTTTCCAACAACGTGAGCCGCGCGTATATCGGCATCCGCGGACAGGATGTCACAGAAGAACTTTCCGATAAAACCGGCATTCCAAAAGGCGTTCTCATCAGCCGCGTCGCAGACGATTCTCCGGCGATGATGGCGGGCATGAAAGAGTACGATGTGATTGTAAAGCTCGGGGAGCACAAGGTTGAGACGATCAAACAGTACCATGAACAGCTTGGCAAATACAGCACAGGAGACGTGGTTACCGTGACGGCGATGCGGAAAGGCGCCGAAGGGTATGCGGAGATGACGTTTGATGTGACGATGGGGGAAGTATAAAAAACAGAGGCTTTCGGGAGCAGAAAAAGCCGGTTTTAGCCGGTGGGGCTTCCGGAAGCTTTTCTTTTCGAATGGTTTTCCACTGGCGGATGAAAAAATACGTGCATTCTGCAGGAAAATCTGGTAGAATTGGTAAGGCATGCAGGAGCACAGGCTTTGCATCATAAAAACGGCATCATAGAAACAAAAACGGAACACTGTGTCCGCATTTATTTTAGAAAAAGAGGATTTATTTTTATGAAGTATATCAACGAACTCCGGGAAGGAAACCGCATTTCCGGAATTTATCTCTGCAAACATAAACAGTCGGCTGTTACCAAAAACGGAAAACAGTACGAAAACGTGATCTTACAGGATAAAACCGGTACGATCGATGCGAAAATCTGGGATCCGAATTCTATGGGAATCCGTGAATTTGAAGCACTGGATTATGTAGATATTATGGGAGATGTTTCCAGTTTTAATGGAGCACTTCAGGTTTCCATTAAAAATGCAAGAAAAGCGGAAGAGGGCGAATATAATCCGGCGGACTATCTGCCAACGAGCCGTTACGACATCAATACGATGTATCAGGAGCTGCTCTCCTGGATCGGAACGGTGAAAAATCAGTATCTCTCCGGACTGCTGACGTATTATTTTATCCAGGATCAGGAGAACGCAAAACGGTTCCGCATGAGCTCTGCAGCAAAAAGCGTGCATCACGGATTCGTTGGCGGCCTTTTAGAGCATACGTTAAGTGTCACCCGTTTCTGCGATTTTATGGTAAAATCGTATCCGATTCTGAACCGCGATCTGCTGATTACGGCAGCGATTCTGCACGATATCGGAAAGACGAAAGAACTCTCCTTATTCCCGCAGAACGATTACACCAATGACGGACAGCTGCTCGGCCACATCATGATCGGTGCGGAGATGGTACACGATGCGGCGCAGAAGATCGACGGTTTCCCACAGGAACTCGAGAATCAGTTAAAGCACTGCATTCTGGCGCACCACGGCGAGCTGGAATACGGTTCCCCGAAAAAACCGGCAATGGTAGAGGCGGTAGCGCTGAACCTGGCGGACAATGCCGATGCCAAAATGGAAACCCTGACCGAGCTGTTTGACGCAGCGCCGGCCGGCAATGAGTGGCTTGGCTACAACCGGTTCTTTGAGTCCAACATCCGCAGAACAGGAGACTTTTCATGAGCTATCAGAAAAATGATGTACTGACGGTGAAAATTGAAGATATGGGACACGACGGAGAGGGTATAGGCAAATGCGAGGGCTATACCCTCTTTGTCAAGGACACCGTCATCGGCGATCTTGCCGAGGTAAAAGTGATCAAAGCAAAGAAAAATTACGGCTACGCGCGCCTGATGCGCCTGATCGAGCCGTCCGTACACCGCGTCGAGCCGGTCTGCCCGGTTGCACGTCCGTGCGGCGGATGCCAGTTGCAGATGCTCGACTATGCGGAGCAGCTTCGCTTTAAGGAGAAGAAAATCGCCGGAAATCTCCAGCGCATCGGCGGCATGACGGAGATCCCGATGGAGCCGATCGTGGGGATGGAAAATCCGTTCCGCTATCGAAACAAAGCCCAGTTTCCGATCGGGCAGGATAGAAATGGAAAGCTGATTACGGGATTTTATGCGGGAAGAACGCATCAGATCATGGAAAACCGGAACTGTTATCTCGGCGTGGAGCAGAACGAGGAGATTCTGAACCGCATTCTTGCCTGGATGGAGGAGAACGGCGTTCCGGCATACAACGAGGAGACCGGCAAAGGCCTGGTGCGCCATGTGCTGATCCGGTTTGGATTTATGACGAAAGAGATTATGGTCTGTCTCGTTGTGAACGGAAAGAAACTGCCGGCCGAGGAGAAACTCATCAAATCGCTGACAGAATTCGAAGGCATGACAAGCATTACCCTAAGCGCAAACCGTGAGCGGACCAATGTGATCATGGGAAAAGAAATCCGCTGCCTGTGGGGACAGGGGTATATCACAGACTATATTGGAAACGTAAAATATCGGATCTCCCCGCTGTCCTTCTACCAGGTCAACCCGGCGCAGACGGAAAAGCTGTACGGTCTTGCCCTGGAATACGCAGGCCTCACCGGAAATGAGACGGTCTGGGATCTCTACTGCGGCATCGGAACGATTTCCCTGTTCCTCGCGCAGAAAGCCAAAAAAGTCTACGGCGTCGAAATCGTCCCGGAGGCAATCGCGGATGCGAAGAACAATGCGAAAATTAACGAGATCGAAAACGCTGAATTTTTCGTTGGAAAATCGGAAGAGATTCTTCCGGCCTACTACGAACAGTACGCCAAAGACCATCCGGGCGAACACGCCCACGCGGACGTCATCGTTGTCGATCCGCCGAGAAAAGGCTGCGAAGAAAACCTCCTCCACACCATGGCCAGCATGCAGCCGGACCGCATCGTGTATGTATCCTGCGATTCCGCAACGCTGGCACGAGATGTGAAGGTGCTTGGGGAGCTGGGGTATGAAGTAAAGAAAGTCCGAGGGGTTGACCAATTCCCGATGACGTGCCACGTCGAGACGGTATGTCTTTTGTCCAAACTTAATGTCGATCACCATATTGAAGTGGAAA